>Ga0315907_10002353_pt1 | contig 23918 bp, 21 predicted proteins | sample LakEriMetagenome_3_FD_203525 | JGI IMG/M metagenome (GOLD analysis project Ga0315907, IMG submission 203525) | Freshwater fungal communities from buoy surface, Lake Erie, Ohio, United States - Buoy 12 MA123 | ecosystem: Environmental > Aquatic > Freshwater > Lake > Lake biofilm | place: USA...
CCGCGGCTTCGAGGGCAATGGCCACGTTCTCTTCCGTCACCGAACCGCCGAGCACGATCGGAACCCTGACGCCGGCCGTCCGCGCCTTTGCAATGCGCGCGAGTGAGTCTGCAAACGTGTCGCCGGTCAGAACAAGGGCGTCGGCCCCCATCGACTGTGCCCACAAGGCTGCGCGCTCGGGCGGCAGATCGACCATCGGCACGCTCGTGCGGTCGAACACGTCGGCAAGGATGGCAACCTTCTCGGCCTTGATCCTATGCCGGTAGGTGCGCGCGGTCGTGCACAAGGCCGTACGCGGCCCTTCGGCCGTCATCGAAGCGCCGACGAAGACCTTGAGCCGTACGAAATCCGCACCTGTTGCATGCGCGATCGCGAGAGGGGCGATCGCGTCATGCGCCTGCACGATGATGCCGAGGCGCATTGCCGGAAAGGCTTGGCGGATCGACCGCCCGAGTGCCGTCACGATCGCGATCGTGACCGGATCGGCGTCGGCTGTCGTGCGCGTCTGGTCTTGAAGCATCAGTGCCGGAAAGCCCGCATCGGCGAAGACCCGCGCGTTGGTAAGCGTGTAGTCCTCAAGCCATGCCATGGATGCTTCGCGCACAAGGCCGAGGTCGGGCAAATGCAAAGCGCCGATAATCCGCGGATGGGTCGCAAAAAGCGGATGTGGGTCTGTCAAGACGAGCTCCTCGTGGTTTGAACGCGCGCAAGGCGTTGGTCGCGCAGGCTGGAGTCGGCGCCGAGCAGATGGGCGATGCCTATCGCCTCGACGGCGAAGGCACCCGCGACGACCGCGCGCCGCAATGCCACTTCGCCGTCGTAGCCTTCGATGCGCGCACTTAAGAAGCCGCCGCAGAATGCGTCGCCCGCACCGACTGGATCGCGGGCGGCAACATCGAGAGCCGCCGCCTCGACGAAGCGGCCGTCGGCCAGGCGCAGGATCGCACCCGCCGAACCGCGTTTGACGCCGACGATGGCGCGCGAACTTCCCGCAATGTCGGCCAAAGCCGCGTGGCGGCCGAGGCCTGGCCGCAGCACGGCCAATTCCTTTTCGCTGGGCAAAAACGCATCGACATGGCGGAGGATCGCGTCGAGCTCGGCACGCCCCAGATTGGCGGCTTGGAAGCCTGGGTCGATTGTCGCAACAAGACCTGCAGTGTGTGCCGCCGCCGCGCAGGCAACCATCTGCACGACCGCATTGGCGCCGATATGCACGCCGCGCGCCTGCCAATAGGTGCTTGGAATGTCGTCGGGCCTTGCTGGATGCAAGGCGCGAAACGCGCTGTAGCCCGTGCGGCCCTGTGCAGTACCTTCGAGATATGTGCGCCAGCGTACCGTTTCTTCTGGCGTCAGTACGGGGCCAGCGAGGCCCAATGCGGCCATTTCGGCGGGGGCAGCATGGAGATGGTCCATGCGCGATCCGTCCGCATTGTGGAAGAACCATTCGGGCTGCGCTTGCGTATCCGGTTCGACGCCGATGCCGGACAGATCGAGGCGGTCGCCAGCCGCATTGGCCAAGGCATCCAACGAATACGTTGCGGGCACACGGCCCACGACGCCGACGCGGTCGAGAAATAGGCGCGCACCCAAAGCCGCATGCAGCGCGTTGCCGCCGAGCTGGTCGAGATGCAGCGTGCCGTTCGCTTCGACGATGCAGTCGACGATTACGCCGCCGATCGCAAAGGCGCGCACCGTCACGTCCGCACCTCGGCGCGGTGCTCGGAATAGCCAAGCCCCAACGCATCGCGGGCCATTGCAAAATGATAGGCAAGCGCATGGATTGCCGGCGCATGCACGATCGCCGCCAGCGACGCTGCGACCGGCGGCACTTGGATTGTGCCTGCAACGCGGGCTTCGATCTCGTGGTCGGGTGCCGACAGAAGCGCATAGACCCGGGCCCCTTCCGCCGCACCGACGAGAGCCGTATCGAGGGCGCGTTCGCGGCTTGCGGCGTCCGGAGCGACGACGAAGAGCGCGTCGCCTGCTTTTGGCAGCCGGTAATGGTGCAGCTCTTCGAGCGGGAAGGCAGCGGCATGCACGGGCGAGAGCTCGCGCAGTTTTGCGGCCGCAAAGCAGGCCGTGGCGTAGTGCGGGCCTGCACCAGCAAAAAACACGGTCGTAGCATCGGCGATCGCGCGGGCCGCTTGTGCGGCTGCCCCATCGCACTGCGCCAGCGTGGCATCGGCAAGGGCCGGCGCTTCGGCAAGGGCGGCAGCGATCTGCGTGTGTTGCAGCGACGGCGGCGCGATCGCAAGGCCGAGCTTCACGAGAAGGGCCATGGCGGCCGTGCTCGATTGCGTGGGCCAGCCGCGTCGCGTTGCATGAACCCGCAGTCCGCCGTCGAATTCGGAGAGGATAGCCGAGCCTGCCGTGTTCGAGAGCCCGACGGTCATGGCGCCGCGCGCGCGCGCCATGCGCAACGCAGCCATTACGGCCGGCGTATTTCCGCCCGCACTGAGCCCAAGGACAAGCCCGTTTGGCCCCGTGCCGCAATGGTCGTAGGCTGCGAAGTCGAGCGCTTGCACGGCAAGGCACGGGCGCCCGGTCAGCAGCTCGAGCGCATGGCGCACGCCCATGCCCACGAACCAGGAATCGCCGCAGCCTGCGATCGCGATATGGTCCAAGCTGCGGTTACGGATGCGCGCAGCCAGCGCCGACAAGGCGGGCGCTTCGGCATCGAGCGTTGTGCGGATGGCCGCACCTTGGCCCGCCATCTCGTCGCGCGTGAAGCCCACGCGGCGAAGGCGCGCAGGGTCGCCGGCCACGTCGCGCGACGGTTCGGCGCGCAAGGCACGCAGGCGCTCGGCATAGGGATCTTGCGAATCGACCATGTTCAATCCTAACGCCCCAAACGCTCGAGGCCGACCGTACGCGCCAAAACAAGCATGATCGCGAAGGAAAGGCCGATCTCAAGTGCCGAGATCGCCGCGATCGCTGGCGTGCTGTCGTATTGGACGAGATAGTAGAGCTCGACCGGCAGGGGCCTGCCGCGTACGTCGGATGTGAACAAGGCGACCGTCACATTGTCGAACGCCTCGATGAAGGTGAAGGCGGCGGCGGCGACGAGTGCCGGGCCCAGTTGCGGCAGCGTGACGCGCACGAAGGTTTCGAACTTGCCCGCACCCAGATTGGCGCTCGCCTCGTCGAGGCGTGGGTCGAGGCCTGCCAGCCTTGCCATCGCAATGCGGATCACAAACGGCAGGCAGAAGACCGACAAAGCGAGGATCAGCATTGCGTTCGACGCGCGGAACGCGAAATACGCGCCGAAGAACAGACTCGCAATGCCGATCACCATGCCCGGCATCATTTGCGGTGCGAGCAGAAAGGCGTTTGCGGCCGCTTTGCCCGCAAAGGTGCCGCGCACGGATGCAAATGCGGCCGGCACGCCGAGGGCAAGCGTGATGCTGGCGACGGCGAGCGAGACCCACAGGCTTACGACGACCGAGTCCGTGAGCTGCCGGTTTGAGAACACATGCTCGTACCAGCGCAGCGAGAAGCCCGACGGCGGAAAGGCGATGAAACCGCGCGGCTCGAACGAGATCGCGACAACGATGAGGCTTGGCGCCACAAGCAGCAGCAGCGAGAAAGCGGCGACGGCGCCGAGTACGAAGCGGCCGATGCGGTCGATGGGGGCGAGATTCTTCGTCATGCGGCAGACTCGTTCCAGCGCGCGAGGCGATTGCCGAAGGCAACGATCGCCAGCACGAAGGCAAAGCAGGTCGACAGCAGGATCGTGGCGAGGACCGCACCGCGCGTCCAATCGAGCACAACAATGGTCTGCTCGTAGACCTGCACGGCAAGCGTGGAATAGCTGCCGCCGCCAAGCAACTGGGGCACGATGAAGTTCGTGTAGGAAACCGCAAAGACCAGTGCGAGGCCCGCGAAAATGGCCGGTACGGACATCGGCACGACGACGCGGAAGAAAGTACCCGTCTGGCTCGCCCCGAGATTGAGCGAGGCCTCTTCGAGGCGGCGGTCGCGCTCGGCAAGCACGGCGAGCAGAGGCAGGATCATGAAGGGCAGGTGGATCTGCGTCATGCCGATAAGCACGGCCCAATCCGTGTTGAGTATCCGCAAGGGCTGGTCGATCAGCCCGAGCGACAGCAGGGTCTGGTTTACGAGCCCGCGCCGTCCGCCAAGGATCACGATCCACGCATAGGCGCGCACGAGGGCACTTGTCAGCAGCGGTGCAACGACCGCGACAAGAATGAGGGTGCGCCAGATGCCCTTGGCCTCGGCAAACAGATAGGCGACCGGATAGGCGAGCAGCAGTGTGAGTACGGATGAGACGGCGGCGACCCAGAAGCTGCGCCACATCAGCCGCCAGACGAGATCGTCTGTAAGGGCGGAGTGGAGATAACCGAGCGTCCAGGTATCGGCAACAATGCGCCCGCGGTCGATCGTGACGAAGCCGAAGGCGAGAAGCGTAAGCATCGGCAACGCCAAGAAGACGAAAAGATAGGCGAGGGCCGGCACGGCGGGCCAGATGCCGCGCCCGTGCAGGATGCGCCGCAGGAGCTGGGCGCTAGACACCGTCCGGCCCCTCTTCCAGAACGACGCAAGCGGCGGGGTCGACTGCGCGCACGCGTACGGGCGAACCCATCGCCGCCGGCGGTTCGCCAACCTTGCGCAATGCAACGACGCGCAACGGCTCTGCCGCACCGATCGCGATCTCGTATTCGATCGTGGCCCCCTGCGGGGTCGCAAATGCGACCGTCCCATGCCAGCCCGGGCCTTCACCCGCTTGTTCGAGCGCCAGATTTTCGGGCCGCACGACGAGCCACGCAGCACCGTCCGCGCGCGCAGCGACGATCGCCGGATCAAGCGTGACGCGGCCGCCAAGTATGTCGATGGGCAATACGTTGGCGCGACCGATGAAAGCCGCGACATAGGCAGTGCGAGGTCGGTCGTAGATGTCGATCGGCGCACCAACCTGTTCGATACGGCCTGCGCGCATCACCGCCACGCGATCAGATAGCGTCATGGCTTCCTGCTGGTCGTGCGTGACGAAGATCGAGGTGATGCCGACGCGCTCGATGAGCTTGCGCAATTCGATCTGCATCGACAGGCGCAGCTTGGCGTCGAGCGCGTTGAACGGCTCGTCGAGCAGCAGCACCTCTGGTTCGAGCACGAGGGCACGCGCGATAGCCACGCGCTGCTGCTGCCCGCCGGACAGGCGTGCGGGAAAGCGGTCGGCATAGGCCGAAAGCGATACAAGATCGAGCGCCTTTCGCACGCGCGCTTGCGTTTCGGCCTGGCTCACGCGGCGCACGCGCAGCCCATAGGCAACGTTCGCCGCAACGTCGAGATGCGGAAACAGCGCATAGGACTGGAACACGTAGCCGACCTGGCGGCGGTTCGGCGGCAGGTCGGTGATGTCGCGCCCGCCCACGACCACGCGACCGCTGTCGGGCTCGACGAATCCTGCAAGCGTCCGCAGCAATGTCGTCTTGCCGCAGCCCGAGGGGCCGAGCAGCGTCATCACCGTGCCCTTGTCGACGGCAACCGAACAGCCGTCGAGCACGCGCACGGGGCCGAAGCTTTTTGCGATGTCCTGGAGCGTGATATGGCTCATGATGCAGCCGATCCTTCGAAGTGTAGCCCAAGGGCTGCAGGCCCCCAGCCGCCAACGCAACGCGCGCCAATCTGCAAGGCTGCGCGCGCGCCGGCGATGAAATCGAGCCCGGCGGCAATTCCGGCTGCAAGGGCTCCTACGACCGCATCGCCGGCCCCCGTCGGGTCGCGCAACGTTGCGGGCGGGGCTGCAAGCCGCAGGCCCGTGGCGGCACGGGCAGCGACGGCAAAAGCACCAGCCGCTCCGCGCTTGTGCAGTACGTTGCAGCCAGAGCCCGCGAGCGCAAAGGCTGCCGCATCGTCGCTGCAGTCGGGGCAGAGATGCCGCGTTTCTTCCAAACTCGGCGCAAATATATATGCTTTGGCGGCATTTGCGCAGACTGCATCGTGTTCGCGCGTTGCAAATGCTGCACTCGTATCCATGACGACGCGTGCTCCCGCCTTTGCGGCAGCCGCCAGCGTCTTTGCGGCGACGGCGCTCGGCACCGCCATCAGTGCGACGACATCGCCCGCCGCGAGGGCGGCAGGTACCGCGGGGACGAGGGTGTGCGTGCGTTCCCACCAAGCATCCTGCGCGTGGTGCGCATTGTCGCGGCTTTCGTCGGTGCGATAGGCAAGACGCGCGCGGCGCGTGGGACTCGAGCACCGGACAACGCCAGCGAGATCGATCCCGAGGTTGGCCGCCTGCTGTAGCCATTCGGCGCGAAAATCGACGCCCGACATCGCGTGCAACGCGACCGCCGCACCTGCCGCGCGTGCCCCCAAGGCCGCGTACAGGGCAGCACCGCCCGGCACATCGTCGCCCGCATCGCGGCCGGTTTCGATCCTGTCGATCGAAAGATAGCCGACGACATGCACGGTCGCCGTCATGCGCCGGTGCCGAGCAAGCTGCGCCGCGTGAGCATGCGGCTCACTTTAAAGCGCTGCCCATCGGATTTGAGATGCGTGCGCGTGTCTGGATCAAGGCCACTTGCGCGCGCAAGGGTACTTGCAAGAATTTGCAGCGGAACGCAGGCGGCAAGTGCGAACAAAGAAGGCGGCACGTCCGGCAGTGTAATGTGCCGCGTGGCGCGCACAACAGGCGTCGACAGCGTGTCGATCGCAAGTGTGGCGACCCCAAGCTCGCCGAGGGCGGCACAGCTTTCGTCGGCATAGGCTGCAAGTGCAGCATCGCCCGCCAGCACGACGACGAGATCTTGCGTCGGCATGGCCCAATACTGGCTGTGCGCGAATTCCTCGAGTTCGCCCGACCATGCCGGAATGCGCGTGAGTTCGACGAACTTCGCAGATCCATATTGGGCCGTGCCGATATCGTTGCCGGCCGACAGAACGCGCACGCCGGTCGGGACGGCGAGTCCGGCAAATGCGCCGTCGCTTGCGGCGAGTGCCGCACGTTGGGCGGCAATTGGGGCAGCCAGATCGGGCGGGTTGCAGCTGGCTGCACCGGCAGCGAGGGCGAGCAACGCGGTGAGCGTTGCCGTATAGCTTGCCGTTCCGCATAGGAACGGTGCGATATCCGCAAGGTCGAGCGAAATCTTGGCGCCGGCGATTTCGCCGAGACGGCCGCCATTGCCGTTGACGAGCGCGAGCATCGTTACGCCTGCGGCCGCGACCGCGCGCGCAGCTTCGACCGTGCGATCGACATTGCCGGACATCGAAATTGCGATGACGCGGTCGCTAGGGCGCAGTCGATTGGCTGCCAGAACCATATCCATTGCCCCAATGGGGCGCCAATCGAGCCCACATTCGGTAGCCCAGCGGCTTGCGGCGATGGCGGCAAACAAGCCGTCGCCGCAGCCGGTGATCCAAAGACGGCCGCCGTCGCTCGGCGCCAACACCTTGCGGCCAAGAGCTGCGAAGCCCTCGGCGCGCGCGGCGAACGCCGCCAACATGTCGGGTTGGCGTGCGATGTCTGCGCGCATGGGCGACGGCGTCATCATGGTCATCGTTCAGCTCGCGAAGACGCGGTCGAAGCGTTCCACGATCTGGCCGCGCACCGGGGCGATCTTGCCCCAATCGACCGACTGAAGCCGCGCCACTTCCGCCGGCGTAGAGGGCGTGTAGGGGCGTGCAGCCTCGGGGATCGTCACGCCGCGCACGGTCGGCCCGAAGAAGTAGGGCGTGTTAGCGGCGAACTGCTGGTACTCGGGCGAAAGGATGCCGTCGATCCACTGGTACACGAGATCGGAATGACGCGTATTCGCGATCTCAGACATGAACGAGACGATAGCGACGGGGCCCGGCGCAGGCTGCACGAACTTGATCGGCAGACCCTTCGCGGCCGAGGCGGCGGCGTCGTTGTTCCAGATCGGCGCCAAGCCGATCTCTTCGCGCTCGAGCATCTGGATGAGCTGCGTGGGCGTGCGGCCGACCTGCGGCTTCAGTTCCTGCAGCTTGGTCCATGCCGGTTCGAGATTGTCTTCAGCGCCGCCGAAGATCTTGGCTACGATCGCCAGCACGCCGAGGCCGAGATTGGACGAAGCGCGCGGAATGCCGATCTTGCCCGCGTATTCGGGCTTCCACATGTCGGCCCAGCTGGTCGGCGCATTGCGCACGACTTTTTCGTTGTAAGCGATGCCGATCAACGAGTAGCTCGCCGGCACGCCGAAGCCGCCCGACTTCGCGTTCAGTTCCGGAATCAGATTCGCGTAGTTGCGCAGTCGCGCAGGCTCGATACGCTTGATGTAGCCGTCGCGCTGCGCGATCAGATGCGGCGGCTCGCCATTGGGCATCGCGTCGAACGGCGAGAAGCCCTGGGCGGCCTTGATCGAGGCGACGATGTCCTGGCTTTCGCTCGGCACGAGGCGGATGCGCAGGCCCGGCGTGGCCTGTTCCATGCGGCGCGCGAGCCACTGGTGCGGCTCCTGCAGCTGGCCCGCGAAGCTTACGATCACAAGCTCGCGCGCGGTCTGGGCAAGCACGACGGACGGAGCGGCGAGCAGAGCGCTGCCGGCGGCAAGGCCGCGCGCGAAGTCGCGACGGCCGATTTTGCGGATTGTCATGTTTGATCTCCTGGGTTGCGGGGGAACGTCAGAGGGCGAAAACGCGGTCGAAACGCTCGACCAGCGGCCCGCGCTGCGGCGCAATCGCGGGCCAATCGATCGTCTGCAGGGCAAGCACTTCGGCTGGCGTCGAAGGCGTGTAGGGGCGGGCCGCTTCGGGCACCGTCACGCCGCGAACCGTTGGGCCGAAGAAGTAGGGAGACGCGGCGGCACGCGCCTGGTATTCGGCCGACAGGATGCCGTCGAGCCATTCGTTGACCAGTTCGGGATTGCGCGAGTTCGTGATGCCCGACATGAACGAGATGATCGCGATGGCGCCCGGCTTCGGCATCATGAAGCGGATCGGCAGCCCCTTCTCCGCCGCCGAGGCGGTGTTGTTGTTCCACAATGGGGCGATCGCGATTTCTTCGCGCTCGAGCATTTGCGTGAGGATGGCGGGCGAGCGTGCGGCCTTGGGCTGGAGTTCGCGCAGCTTGTCCCAGCCGACGTCGAGCGCGGTTTCCGAACCGCCGAAGCTCTTGGCCGCGATGGCGAGCGTGGCGAGCCCCAGATTCGAAGAGGTACGCGCGATGCCGATCTTGCCCCGGAACTCGGGCTTCCACATGTCGGCCCAGGATTCCGGCGGATTGCGCACGAGCGTCGAGTTGTAGGCGATGCCGACCAGCGAATATGTGGCCGGCACGCCGAAGCCCTGGCTCTTGGCGAGCAGGTCGGGGAACGCGCTCGGCAGGTTCTTGAGGGCGGCATCGTTGCGCCGCGCAATGTAGCCCTCGGACATGGCCGTGATGTGCGGCGGTTCGTCGTTGGGCATCGCGTCGAATGCCGATTGGCCTTGGCCCGCTTTGATCTGCGCGACGATGTCCTGGCTGTCCGACGGCACCAGCCGTACGCGCAAGCCCGCATGGCGGCGTTCCATCTGGTCGCCGAGCCAGCGATGCGGTTCCGACAGACGGCCGGGATAGGTGACGATCACGAGTTCGCGCGCGGCTTGCGCGCGCACGAGGGTCGGGGCGGCGAGAAGTCCAGTGCCGGCGGCAAGACCGCCGAGTGCGGCGCGACGGGAAATGCGGATCATGGAATCCTCCTGGGCTGGATGGCGGAACATGGAAATCGACGCTGGAACCAATGCGTTGCGGGAAACGCAGACGCACGTCGCACGGCGAGGCTCGAAGAAGGTTCTAGTTCGGGCGGTGAAACGATCCGCCGGAGACGCCGTCTCCGGCCGCGGCACGGTCCCGGGTCGGGACCGCCGAGGGATCAGATGCGCGGACTTCGCCCGGCCGCGATGAAAGCGACATAGGCGCGCGCCGAGCGCGACGCACTGCGCCAGCCAAGCCGAATCCGAGCACGCGATTTGCCGCGGACGTTTCGGCTCGACATATGCGAGACATAAGACATAAAAGATTCATCTCATAGCAACCGGTCGCCGCGCAAGCTGCAAAAAATAGGCAGCACTGCCCGCGCCGCAGGCAAGCGAGGCAAGGGCCCTTGGAAGCGACGATTATCGACGCCGACTGGATTCTCGAAGGCTTCTCCGCCGACGATGCGCCGCTGCTGCACAACGATGCGGCACTGGTCGTTGTCGACGGCCGCGTGGCTGCGATTCTGCCGCAGGCCGAAGCGCGCATGCGCTATCCCGCCGCGCGCCACGAAGGCGGCAAGGGGCGCTTCGCGATCCCCGGCCTTGTGAACGCCCACCACCATGTCGGCACCACGCCGCTACAGCTCGGCTCGCCCGACCATCCGCTCGAGCTGTGGTTTGCGAGCCGCTTGGCGCTGCGCGACGTCGATCCGCGGCTCGACACCCTGTATGCCGCTTTTGAGATGATCGAGAGTGGTGTTACAACCGTCCAGCATCTGCATAGCCGCGCGCCCGGCACGCCCGAACAGATCGTCGCGACGGGCAAGCAGGTGCTCGACGCGTATCGCACGATAGGCATGCGTGCCTCCTATTCGTTGGCGCTTCGTGATCAGAACCGCCTCGTCTACGAAGACGACGCGCTGTTCCTGGAGCGTCTGCCCGATTCTCTGAAGGCGCCGATGCGCAGTTACTTCGAACGCTTCACGTTGCCGCTTGCAGAACAGCGCGCGGTTTTCGAAGCGCTGCTTTCCGCTGTCGTGGGCGAGCGGCGCCTAGCGGTGCAGGTGGCGCCCGCCAATCTGCACTGGCTGTCGGACGCAGCCCTCGGGCTCGCGGGCGAACTTTCGAAGCGCCACGATCTGCCGATGCACATGCATCTGCTTGAAACGCCCTACCAGAAAGCCTATGCGGCCAAGCGTACCGGCGGCTCGGCACTTGCGCATATCAAGCGCTTCGGCCTCGTGGGACCGCACCTTACGATCGGCCACGGCGTGTGGATGACCGAACAGGACATCGAACTTTGCGCGCAAAGCGGCACGCACATCTGCCACAATTGCAGTTCGAATTTTCGGCTCAAGAGCGGTGTGGCGCCGGTCAATCGCTTTCTCGCACGCGGCATTCCGGTCGCCCTCGGCATGGACGAGGCCGGCATCAACGATGACCGCGACATGCTGCAGGAAATGCGACTGGCTCTACGCGTGCATCGCGAACCGGGCATCGAGGCGCCCCATCCGTCGCCGGCACAGATCCTGCGTATGGCAACCGAGCGCGGTGCGGACACCACGCCGTTTGCAGGCCGCATCGGACGCCTGTCGCCCGGTCGCGAAGCCGACATCGTTCTCTTCGATTGGGACGCCGTCACATATCCGTACCAAAGCCCGGATATTCCGCCGGTGGATGTGCTGGTTCAGCGCGCCAAATCGACGGCGGTGAAAACTGTCTTTGTTGCGGGCGAAGCCGTGTATCGCGACGGCCGCTTCGTGCACGTCGACAGGCAGGCTGTGCTGGCCGAGATCGCCGTGCGCTTTGCGCGTCCGATTACAGATGCCGAGAACGAGCGCCGCCAATTGGCGCGCGACGTATTCCCGCACGTACGCAAATTCTACGACGGCTATCTCGACGGTCTAGGCAACGAGCCCTTTTACCGTCCAAGCGGACGATTCTAGAACATAGCCGCCGGGACTGATGCCGTGAATGCGAGCCAGCCGCGAGACGAACCCTCAGCGGCAGTATTGGTAGGCTGCGTCGTCGCTGCGCTCGCGCGCAATCAATGCGAGTTCTTCGGCGGTCTGCTAGACGATGCGTGCAAGCCGTGCGCGCAGAAGATGTATCGCAGCCGGAATCGGTTCGATGATCGGCACGGCGAAACGCGGGGCCAGCGCGCGTGCGGCGACGGCCAAGGGCCCGCCGCCGATCACGATCGCATCGGCGCCGTCTTCAGCGATCGTGCGTTCGCAGGCGCGCGCAAGAGCGGCCTCGAGCGCCGCCGGATCGGCCATCAGAGCATTGATGTCGCCATCGGTCAGCCGCACACCGCCGAACGCGGTACCGTGGCCGTAGGCAGCGGCCCGGCGTTCGATGGCGCTCACGAGGAGCGGGGTTGTCGTCACGACGACGAAGCGTCGGCCGGCCGTTGCCGCTTCGGCCATTGCGGCTTCCGCGATGCCGACGAGCGGGACGCTGCAGATTGAGCGCGCGGCCTCGAGGCCGGGATCGCCGAACGCCGCGACGATGCCGCCGTCCAAGCTGGAAAAATCCGTTGCGCGCACCAGTTCGACAACCGCTTGCGCGCCTTGGGCAAGCAAAGCTTCGTCGATGAGCAGCGGCGCACCGGTGCGCGCCGTTGCGCCATTGACCCTCGCATGTGGGTCGGACTCGCGCGCGATCTCGACCATCGCCGCCGTCGTCGCTTGGTTGGTGTTCGGGTTGATAAGCAGCACCCTCATGCTGGCTGCGCGCCGATCCAAGCCCGCGCGATGTCTGCGCGCGTGGCAACCCAGACGCGATCGCCGAGTGCTCCCAGATCCTCAAGAAAGCGCTCGACCGCCCAAAACCGCGCTGGGCGGCCCGCGATCCGCAAGTGCAGGCCGACATTCATAAGGCGTGTGGCGCCTGCGTCCGTCTCGGTCAACAGCGTTTCGAGCGCGCGTCGCAGATAAAGCAGAAACTCGTCCGGCGTGCGGAAGCCGGTCGGGTGGTAGAACTTCATGTCGTTCGTGTCGAAGGCGTAAGGAACGATCAGAATCGGCCGCGCACCCGATTGGCGATCCCAATAAGGCAGGTCGTCGTCGAGTGCGTTGGTGTCGTAGAGGAAGCCTTCCTCCACCAAGAGGCGTCGCGTGTGCGCGCTCTGGCTGGATCGACACATGAACCCGATCGGCTTGATGCCGACGATGCGTTCGATTGCGTCGCGACCGCGCCGGATTTCCGCGCGCTCGGCCTCGGCGTCGTCAAATTCGACATGGGAAATCCACCGCCAGCCATGCAGCGCGGGCTCGTGGCCTGCCGCCACGCAAGCGCGCGCGAACTCTGGCGAGCGCTCGACTGCGCGCCCGCACATCATCAGCGTGACTTTCGTCCGATGTCGCTCGAAGGCCGTCAAGAATCGGGGCAGGCCTGCGCGCATGCCATAGCCGAACACTTCTTCGAGCGTAAGGTCGCGTCGGCCGGCTGGCACGATGCTCTGCACCTCACCGAACTGCTCGTTGCGGGCGTCGCCGTCGCCGACGGCAAGTTCCGCCCCTTCCTCGAAATTGAGATTGAGCGACACGGCGAGCCGCGCGCCGTTTGGCCACACTACCCGAGGTGCCGAAAAGCCGTAGCCGTATAGATCGCGTTCGCGCGAAGTCATTTCGTGCCCTCCCTCAGTCGATGTGTCGTCCATGAACTGGCCTTCATATACGCGTCCCTCACGGCGGTTCGACGCGCTGGAAAGCGCAAGCTTCCTCGATTTGGGCGGCGAGCGCCAACAGTGCCGCGTCTTTGCCCGGCGCGCCGATCAATTGGATGCCGACAGGCAGCCCGTTCGCGGCGCGGCCCGCAGGCACGACCACGACTGGGCAACCGACCAGTGACACGATAAAGGTGACGGCCAGATAGTCGACGAGCGTGGATAGCGTTTCTCCATCGATTTCGGTCACGTCGCCGACATCGTTGGGCCACGGCAGCACAGACGCCGCTGGCGCCACGAGCACGTCCCATTCGTCGAAGAAGGCGAGGAAGCGTCGGTAGAGCGTTGTGCGCTCCGCCTCGGCGGCGAGCCAATCGGCGGCTTTGGTCTCAGCACCGCGCTCGATCCACCAGCGGACGGTGCGCGTCAGTGCTTCGCCGTGCGTGCGGTAATGCCGCAGATAGGCTTGGCGGATCAAGGGCGGTCGCAGTGTGTGGAAGGTTTCGATCGCGTTCGCGCAATCCGGATGTGCTTCGTGCGCGCCGAAGGTCCGTTCGAGCTTGGCGACGGCCGTACGGAACGGCACGCGGACGGCGCGTGCCACCGGAGCGACGCCGAAATCCTCGGTCCACGCAACGCGCGGCTTCCGTGCGGAGGAAGGTGCTGGCGGAAAGCTGCGCATCGAGAGCGGGTCGCGCGGATCGGGCCCGGCGGTGGCCTCGATCGCGAGGGCGAGATCGTCGACGCTCCCTGCAATGAAGCCTGCCGTGGCGAGCATATCCCAGCCAAGTGCACGCGCGGGATTGGGAAGGCGTCCGGGCGTCGGGCGCAGTGCTGCCACGCCGCAGAAGCTCGCAGGCGTGCGCACCGAGCCACCGAAATCCGTCCCGTGCGCCAGCAATACCATGCTGGCAGCGACGGCGACGGCGGCCCCGCCCGACGAGCCGCCCGAGGTAAGTGCTGGATCAAATGGATTTCGTGTCGGCCCTGCGAGATCGTTGACGCAGACGGCGCCGAAGCCGAATTCGGGCGTCATGGTCTTGCCGACGATGATCGCGCCGGCGCGCTTGAGCCTTTCGACGACGGCATCGTCGGTCTTGGGGATGTGATCGCGATAGAGCATGGACCCGTAGGTTGTGCGGATGCCTGCCGTGTCCGCGAGGTCCTTGATCGCCACCGGCACGCCGTGCAGCGGGCCGACGATTTCCTTGTGCGCGTCGAGCGCATCGGCCGAGGCGCGTGCGGACTCGGCCGATACGGTTAAGAACGCGCACAAGGCGGGATCGCGCCGCGCGATCGTTTCGAGACTCGCTTCGACGGCTGCGCGCGCGGTAAGTTCGCGACGCGCGAGCGCATCGCGCAACTTTCGCAAGCCACCCGTCATCGCCACGCCGCAACGGCGCGGCGCGCGCTCTCGGGCGCCGATGCGACGACATCGTCGAGCCCGTTCGCCATCGCGAATTTGAGGCGCTTGTGCCAGCCTGCCGAGATGGGCGGATACCTTGATGGCCGCTCCGGACTGGCGCAATTCGGCAGGCATTCGATTGTCGCGGCGGCGTCCGGCATGTGGAAGAAGCCGAGCGACAGACGCCCCCGACCGCGCGTGTCAGCATCTTCGGGAACAACGACGCGATGGAGCGTCGAACGCCAGCGGTCGTTCGACCACATGGCGAGTTGGTCGCCGAGATTGACCACATAGGCGCCCTCTGGAAAGACAATGTCGCGCCATTCTCCAGATTCGACTTCGACTTGCAGCCCGTCGGCGTGCGCGTCGCCGCGCAAGACCGTGACGGCGCCGTAATCGGTGTGTGCGCCGGCGCGCAGTTGGCCCGGTCGCGGCGGCGCCGCCAACGGCGGATAGTGTTGGGCCCGCAGATTCGAGTAGCAGCGGCTGGTCTTGGCGACGAGCATGGTCTCCGGCTGGTCGAGCGCTATCGCGAGCAGGCGCAATAGCTCGTCCGCGACACGCTGCATCTCTCGATAGTAGTCTTCCCATACGGTCCGCAGGCGCGGCAGTTCGGCCGGCCACACATTGTGCGTATAGTGCGGGTAGGCGTGCTCGCCGAGTTCCTCCGGCGCATAGGTTTCGATGGGACCGATCGCGAAGGTTTCCTTGAGATCGTAGGCAGCCTCTGCGCCGAGGCTTTTGCCGAGGGCCTCGCCGCCCATCGCTGCGTAGCCGCGGCTTTCTTCGCGGCTGGGCCGCGCGCAGGCCCGCTTTGCCGTTTCCTGCAGCGCGAAGAACGCGCGCGCTTCGGCCATCGCCGCCGTAAACAAGCTATCGGGAACGCCATGGCCGACGACGGCGAGAAAGCCCAATTCGCGTGCGGCCGTGTCGAGTGCTGAGGCGGCCGCGCGTTTGGCGCTCGCATCCCCTTCGCGTACGCACGAAATGTCGATCAAGGGCAGTGCTGTCGCCATGCGATCAACGCCCCGCGCGGCCGGGCACGAACATTCGACGGTCGACGACCAGCATCACCGCCACTGTCGCGGCAACGATCACGCCCGATACGGCCGCGACGCGGACGTCGAGATTGGATTCGAGGATCGCCCACAGATGAATCGGCAGCGTTTCGGTGCGCGGGTCGGAGAGCATCAACGAGACCGGCACATGGTCGATCGACGTGAGAAACGCGACGATGGCACCGGAGACGACGCCCGAGCGGATCAGTGGCAGCGTGATCGTGAAAAACGCGTGGACGCGCGACGCGCCGAGGCTGGCCGCGCAATCGAGCAGGGCGGGGTTCATCTGCTGGGCCGCAGCCGAAACCATCCGGATCACGAACGGGGTGGCGATTACGACATGGCCGATCGCCAGCGTGAGAAGCGACAGGCGTATCCCGGCAAGCGACAGCACAAGCAGCAGCGCCAAGCCCAGCGACATAGCCGGGAAAACCATCGGCGACATGAAAAAAGCATCGAGGGCAACGGAGAGCCGGTCCTTGCGACCGGCAAGGGCGACGGCCGCAAGCGTGCCGAGCACGGTTGAGACCAGCGTGGCTATCGCCGCGACCTTCAGGCTCGCGCGCGCCGAAGAGAGAATCTGCGGCGAATTCGAGAACAGTTCGAGATACCAGCGCGCGGACCAGCTGCGCGGCGGGAAGCGCAGCGTGAACTCGTTGGTGAACGACATCGCCACCACGACCAGCGTGGGCAGGACGAGCAGCACCACGGCCAGAGCGCCCGCAATCCATACAAAGAGGTCAAAGGGGATGTTGCGCGCCTCACGCATCGACGCCTCGCAGGTGTTTGCGCGCGAAGCGGTTGAACGCATAGACGATCGCCATGACAGTCAGCGCGAAGACGACCGACGCAGCCGCGGCAAAGGCCCAGCGCTGCACGCCGAGCGCCTGCTGGTAGATGAAAAGCGGCATGAAAATCTGGCGGCCGCCGCCGACCAATGTCTGGGTGATGAAGGCCGTGGTGGCGCCGGCAAAGACCAGCAGGCAGCCCGCAACAGCGCCTGGCAGCGACAGCGGCAGGATCACGGTGCGGAAGAGATGGGCGCTGGAGGCCCCGAGGCCTTCGGCCGCGCGCAGCAAATTGCCGTCGATTTTCACGAGGCTGTTGTTGAGGGGCAGCGCCATCAGCGGCAAATATATCTGCGCCAACGCGATCACAAGTCCGGTGCGCGAATAGAGCAGCCGCAGCGGTTCGCTTGCGAGACCGAGCGCGGAGGCGAAAGTATCGACCAGACCGTTGCGCCCCAGGATTGCCATCCAGGCGAAGGTCCGCACGACCGTGTTGGTCAGCAGCGGCAGCAAGATGAGGAACACGAGCAAGGCCCGCATCCGCGGGCCCGCGCGCATGTAGACGAGGCCGAGCGGATAGGCGATCAGCAGCGTGACGAAGACGACCTGCAGCCCGAGCCAAAGCGTATCGAGCAGAATCGATAAAGTGAATCCGTCCCCGAGGAAGGCGGCATAGTGCTCGATCGTCCAGCCGCTCGCGCGGAGATCGGGGCGGAACGAAACTGCTGCCAGGATTGCGATGGGCAGCAGGTAGGCGACCGCGAAAAAAAGGGCGAGCGGCGCTGCCGGCAGGAACGCCGCCGCTTTGCCGCCCGCCCGCCGCATCAGACGCGAATCTCGCGGTTGAAGCGTTCGACCCATTGCGGCCGGTTGCCGATGAAGGTCTTCCAGTCGAGGAAAGAGCCTTTAGTCATCAGCGTGGCGAGATCGGGCACGAGCTCCTTGTTGGCGCCGGTCAGCGCCACGCCGGGCTTGGCCGGGAAGGTCGTCCATGGGGCGGCTTCGAGCTGCGTTTGGATCGCCGGATCGAGCATCATGTCGATGAACCGCGCCGCAGCTTCGGGATTCTTGGCGTTCTTGATCAGCGACAGCGTGATGGTTTGAATTTGCAGCCCGGAATCGGGGATGGCGAATTCGATGTCCACGCCGCGCGCCTTCAGCACGGCGGCGTTGTTGAAGTACATCGGCGCCATATCGATCTGGCCCTGCTGGAACGCAGTCGAGAGCGCCCCCGGGTTGGCCGGAATAGCTGCAAGATTCGGCAAAAGCTGCTGCAGTGCCCGAAACCCGGGCTCTACATTGGTGGGCGAGCCGCCGCGCAGTTTGGCGATCTCGACAAGGAACGCCGTGCCGAGATTGGAAGCGGGCCCGACAATGCCGACCTTGCCCTTGTTCGCGGGCTTCCAGAAATCCTCCCACGACGTGGGCTTGCCGGCGATGCGCTTGGGGTTGTAGCCGATGCCGATCATCGTTACGGCAAAGGCGGGGCCGTAGCCGTCCGGATCGACGAATTGGGCGGGCAGGCCGCGCATGTTGTTCATCGCCGATTGGGGGAACTTCTCGAGCAGACCCGCTTCCTTGGCGAGGATCAGCGGTCCGTTGTCCCACATGCCGACATCGAAGGGCGGGTTCGCACCCGAGGCCTGCAAACGGCCGATGACCTCGGCGTTCAGCAGCGGCGTGAAGGTGGGAGCTGCCCCGAGCCGGCTGCGGACTTGCGGTCCGACCACCTGCTTGAAGCTTTCATCGACGGACCCGGGATAGGTTACGACGAACAATTCGCGGGCTTGCGCGCGCGCGTCGAAAGCCGAGGCGGCGAGACCGCCTGCGGCAAGACCCAGCATCGAACGGCGGTTGAGTTTCATGGCATTTGGCTCCTTGCTTCGAGTGGAATTCAAGCGACTTGCGGAATGCTTGCAGTGGAGAACACGCCGCAGCCGGCGGGATCGCGCACCGCCAGACACAACGCGGAACCCGGCGAAAGCGCCACGCCGCCCACAGCGTGCGGCAGCGAAACCTTGAGCGCTGTCCCGTCCGGCAGCACGACTTCGACGACATCGACCGGGCCGAGCGGCAGGATCTGGCGAACCGTTCCGGCGAACGGGCCTTGCGGATCGGGAACGAGATTCTCGGGCCGGACGGTGACGGTCAGGGCCTGACCTTGCGGATAGTTCTTTTCCGTAGGCACGGCGATCCGGCCCACGCCCGCGACGTCGATGGCGAGTGCAGGGCCTTCGCGACCCAGCAGGCGGCCTTCGACGACGTTCACATGACCGATGAAGGTATTGACGAACAGCGAGCGGGGCGCGTCGTAAAGTTCCGACGGGTTGCCGATCTGCTCGATCTGGCCCTGATTCAGCACCACGATGCGGTCGGCCATCGACAGGGCCTCCTCTTGATCGTGGGTGACGATGATCGACGTCACGCCGGACTGCTTGAGCAGCGATTTGACCTCGATCTGCATGTCGAGACGCAGCGCCTTGTCGAGTGCCGAGAACGGCTCGTCGAGCAGTACAATGCGTGGCGAGACGGCGAGGGCGCGGGCCAACGCCACGCGTTGCTGCTGGCCGCCCGACAATTCGCCCGGCAGGCGCTTGGCGAACTTGGTCATCTTGACGAGACCCAGCATTTCCTCGACGCGGGCCTCAACCATCGGCCCCGTTGCGCCTTGTGCCCGCAGCCCGTAGCCGACATTGCGCGCGACGTCCAAGTGGGGGAACAGGGCGTAGTTCTGGAACACGATGCCGACATTGCGCTTGGCTGCGGGCAAGTCGTCGATGGGAGCGCCGTTGACAAGCACCGAGCCTTGGGTCTGGCGGAAAAAGCCTGCGATGATGCGCAACAAGGTGGTCTTGCCGCAGCCCGAAGGCCCAAGCAGCGCCGTGAGATCCCCGGCCGGCACTTCGAACGAAACGTCCGCCAGTGCTGGCACGCCGGCGTAGGCGTGCGATATGTTCGAGATCGTCAGCTTTGCGCCCGCCGCCGTCACGATACGGGCCTCGCTGCTATATTGTTGCCGGTCATCAGCGCCGCGTAATGGTCGTGGGCGATCGGGCACGCGAGTGCACGCAGGTAGACGCGTGTCAGGGCGTCGTGGAACGGGGCCGCATCGGCCTGCGATGACACGAGCGTGTCGGCCATCTCGGCGTGCGCGGCCTGCATTTCGCGCAGCAGCTTGGTCTCGTCGACCATTGCGTTGCGTCCATTGCGGATCACGTGTCGGCCATCGACGAAAACTTCGCGGATCGCGGCCCCGCGCTCGCCATAGACGATCTGGCGGACGGGATGGTTGAGGGGGGTCAGCGTCGTCGCGTCGAGATCGTAGCAGACGAGATCGGCCTTGAAGCCGGGCTCGATCCGGCCGAGCCGATCGCCGAGACCGAAGGCGCGCGCGCCGCCTTCGCTGCCCGCCCGGTAGATTTCCTCGGCCGTCGGCCAGAGCGCTGCATCCGGCGTGGCGATTTTCGGCAAGACGGCACCGGTGCCCAGCGTATTGAGCATATTGACGCCGTAAAGCAGCCCGCATCCGTCCGAGCCCATCGACACGTTGATGCCTGCGTCGAGGCACGCGCGCACCGGTGCGAGGCCCGAGCCCATGATCGCGTTACTCCACGGATTGTACTGAACCGAAGCGCCGGATCGGGCGATGATCTCGATGTCGCGTTCGGAAAGCCAAGTCGCGTGGATCAGCGTCGTATTCGTCTTGAGGAAGCCGAGTGCTTCCAGGTGTGCTACGAGCGAGCGGCCGTAGAACTCTTCGGCAGTGATGAGCTGCATGCGCGTTTCCTGGCAATGCGTCATCACCGGCAGATCGAGTTCGTCGGCGAGACGCCGGCTTGCGACCAGGAACCCGTCGGTACAGCGATGTGGCGCCGAGGGCGAAACGAGCGTCGAAACGCGCGCAGATTTGGGATGCTTGCCTGCGCGCACGAGGTCGCGCACGAGGCCGAGCAACTGGTCGGCCGTCGGGCGCGGCAGGCCGCGCAATTCGGCCAGCAGCGTGGACGGAAATTCGGCCTCGCCGAACGGATAGGAATCGACGACTGCGCGATCGATCATCGAAAAGCCGACCATTGCACGCGTGCCGGTATCTTCGTAGGCCTGGAAGGCTGCGTCGATGTGTTCGCGCGAAAAGAACTGGCCAAGCGACAGATCGTCCACGATCGTCGTTGCCCCGGTACGCAGCGATTCAAGCGCGCCGACGACGGTGCGCAGATACATCTGCCGTGGCGTGATAGGCACCGCTTTGCGCGGCCGGATCAACGACATGGCAACCTCGGTCGTCAGGTTTTCGAGGCAGCCCTTAAGGTAATGGTCCCACGAATGGACGTGGCCGTTGATGAGGCCCGGCAGCACGAGCAGGCGCGCACCGTCGAGCGTTTCGTCCGCACGCGCAGGTGCGACGCTGCCGGGCGCTTCGATAGCGGCGATGCTGTCGCCGTCGATCAGCAGATCAGCGCGTTCCCAAGCGTAGCCGTGCAATTTAGCGCGCACGACCAGCGCACCTGCGATCAACGTTCTTCGGACTTGCTGCGACAAAGCTACTCCTTGTTTCCGAAGATGAAAGCTGCAAGCGACATGCCATCGCTTCATCGGCGCGCGTGGGTGCATGCGACGTCGAAACGGTGCTTAAATTTTGTGCAATGCTAGGCGTTTTTTGGGCTAGCTCGGCACAGCGCGCGTCATTGCGGCGGCCTCGCGGGCGAGAACTCCCTTCGGATCGGCGAGCGTTTCGAGCACCGAGAAATGATCGCAGCCAGGAATAGGCATCGGACGCGCTTGGCGACCGAGTGCTTCGAGACAGGCGGCATAATCCGCCGACTGGCGGCGGATCTCCGGCCGCTCGTCGGCGCCGAAAGCGAGGATTACGGGTGCCGTGCGCGAGGGAACCGCGTGCAGCGGCGCGCAGGCGCGCGCTTCGCCCGCGTCCATGCCGATCGCGTCGTTGAGCGCCGACAGACGGATCGGCTCGAGATCGTAGATGCCGCTGACGAGCAGCGCGCCGCGTACGGCCGCATGCCCGAGTGCGAGCGCCATCAAATGGGCACCGGTCGAGATTCCCGACAGATACAGCCCACCTTCGCCGAGCCCCTGCGCGGGCAATTCGGCGGCAAGCCAGTCGACCATCGCGGGCACCTCGGTGCAGATCGCCGACATGCGCGCTTCAGGCGCCAGGCTGTATTCGCCGATCGCCACGTCGAAACCGTGCGCAAGCAGCCCTTCGGCAATAAAGGCCTGACCTTCTTTGTCGTTCCATTGCCAATAGCCGCCGTGCAGAAACAGGATCGCGGGCGCACCCCGCTTGCCGCTCGGGAAAACGTCGATCCGCTGTCGCGGACCCGGCCCGTAGCGCAGATCGCGCAGCACCCGTCGCGCGGCATAGAGCGCGACGCTGCGCGTGCGCCACCGGTCGAGATAGCCCTGCCAATCCGGCACGACGGCACGATTGTTGTATGCGACGTCGAGTGCTGCGCGGTCCATGCCGCGATAAAGTTCCATGGCGTTCCTTCCGGCGCGCTTGCCGTTTTCATAGGGGGCAATGCAATCATGCTGCCAAGCATTCCCGTATTCGATCTGACCAGATTTCGCGCCGGCGATTCGATCGCGGCAACCGCTGCTGCGATCGACGCGGCAAACAGTACAGTCGGATTCTTCGCGATTGCCGGTCACGGCGTTCCGGCTGCGGTCCTGGACGCTGCCTTCGAAGCGTCCGCGCGTTTTTTTGCTCGAACGCCGGACGAGAAGGCGGGCTTCGCCCCGGCGCCAGGTGCACGCCATCATGGCTACCATCGACCCGCAGGCTCGGGCCTCGCGGCTAAAGAGGGTGTGGAACAGCCGCCCGATCTGCGCGAATATTTCATGGCGGGGCGCTTCGATCTCGACGATCCCTATTTCCTTACGGTCGAGGCGCGCGCATTCCATCGCCCCAATCGTCTGCCACCGGAACTTGCCGTTCCTCTCGCGGTTTATTACGGCCACATGGAGCGGCTCGGTGCGGAACTGATGCAGCTATTTGCCCGCGCGCTGGCACTGACACCTGACTGGTTCGACGACAAGATCGACCGGCATTTCTCGATCCTCAGCACAATCCACTACCCCGCGCAGACCGCTCCGCCTCTGCCCGGCCAAGTGCGTGCCGGTGCGCATACCGATTACGGCGCGCTGACGATCCTCGCGCAAGCGCCGGGCGGGGACGGTCTGCAGGTAAAATTGCGCGACGGAAATTGGATCGACGTTCCGTGCCGACCCGAACTGTTCGTTGTCAATATCGGCGACATGATGGAGCGCTGGACCGGCGGGCGTTGGGCGTCGAACTTCCACCGTGTGGCAAACCCGCCGCCGAGCGCGCAGTCGCGTGCACGCCAGTCGATCGCCTATTTTCTCCATCCTAATCACGACGCGCTCATCGCCCCCGTCGCGGGCGATGCGCAAGAGGCTGCGACGCCAATTCGCGCAGGCGACTACATGCTCGAAAAGGAGCGCGCGATTGATGGCGTTTGAGCCAGCACTATCGAGAACGCGTTGAGGAAGCATGCGGGTGAATCGAAGTTTCGGCGGGAATGGCCAATCAATTTGTGGGGCCGCACATGTTCAACGTCGCCTAAGCGACGGGTCGATTCGTGTACGCAAACCCGTGCGCGGCGGCCGAGCTCTATACATGCGCCGTGCCGTCGAGCAGTACGAACTCCAAGTTACTCGTGGAAAGGCATCTTCTTCCTCTTGCCGCTCGACAAGCCGGGAAGTTGGCGGGAGATTCTCGCCGACGATCAACCTGACGATCCACGAACCGCATCGTGCAGGCTTTCGCGCGCTATTTGCCCCTAAAGGAGCGCAAAAAATTACCATTGGCATTTATCTTATTGGAAAATCCAATAGTTCTGGACCTTGAGGCCGGAGGTTCGAATCCTCTCGCTCCGACCATCCGCAGAGCCCGCATATCCAGTGCGGCTCCGCGCGCTTTTGGATTTCGATTGGCCAATAAAAATTTCTGCGTTTCCGTTAGGGCTACGTCTCACATCTCAAAGTGCGATCTCTTGCAGCCGCCGGGTTGGTTCGTCAGAAAACGAGCTGAACCTTCATTGCTCTGTTCCGGTCGGTCGCAAGTTCGAAGGCCGTAATTGCGTCGGTGAAGGGGATCTGTGCCGAAATGACCGGACGCACGTCGATTACCTTTCGTGCCATCAGCTGCACGGCAAGTTCGAACTCCGTATCGAACCGGAAAGTACCTTTGAGGTTTAGTTCTTTGGCGACGACCAGATTCATCGGCAGCGTAACGTCGCCACCAAGGCCGAGTTGCACAACCGTGCCGCCGGGGCGGACGAGCTCGAGCGCGCTGCGGA
>Ga0315907_10002354_pt1 | contig 23915 bp, 10 predicted proteins | sample LakEriMetagenome_3_FD_203525 | JGI IMG/M metagenome (GOLD analysis project Ga0315907, IMG submission 203525) | Freshwater fungal communities from buoy surface, Lake Erie, Ohio, United States - Buoy 12 MA123 | ecosystem: Environmental > Aquatic > Freshwater > Lake > Lake biofilm | place: USA...
CCAGAGGGACAGGCTTACATATTTGGGGGGACAGGCTCTTTTTTCTGAAAGAACCTGGCCTGAGCCAGCGAATCATGAGGTAGACGCTTCATGAGAACACGACGCCTCAAGGCCCATCCCGATGCCTCCAGCGGTTTCTACCACTGCATGTCCCGCGTGGTGGATCGACAATTCATCTTCGGCGACATCGAAAAGGAGCACTTCGCCGCTCTGATGCGCCAGTACGCCCGCTTCTGCGGCATTCAAATCCTCACCTTCTGCCTCATGGGCAACCACTTCCACCTCCTCATCGAAGTCCCAAAACGCCCAGAATCCCCTCCCAACGACGCAGAATTGCTCCAACGCATCAGCGCCATTTACCCGCCAGCACACGTCGAGCAAATCCGCAGACAACTCACAGACACCTCCCTGCTCTCCATTCAAAAAGACGCTCTGCGCCAACGCTTCTGGCAACGCATGGGCGATCTCAGCCAGTACCTCAAAGAACTCAAACAACGCTTCAGTCAATGGCACAACCTCCGCCAAGGCCGGCGCGGCACTCTCTGGGAGGAACGCTTCAAAAGCGTCCTGATCGGTGCCGATGGCTCAGCCCTTTCCACCATCGCCGCCTACATCGACCTCAACCCCGTCCGTGCCGGATTGGTTGCCGATCCGGCCCGTTACCGTTGGAGCGGTTACGGCCAAGCTATGGCCGGACGCCCCGAGGCTTTGAGAGGCTATCAGGCGCTGGCGGCCGTTCGAGACAGCTTGAGTCTCAATCCCGCACAAGCCCTCAAACACTACCGTGCCGGACTCTTTGATTACGCCGAACGGCGGGGCGTTTTCTCATCGACTCCCACCTCTAACAGCACCACGACCAAGCCCGAAACCTCGGCTCGCCGCCCGCAGAAACCACTCAAGAATCCTGGGCTGGTCAGCCAATTGCTCCATCGCATCAGCTATTTTTCCAACGGTGCCGTCATCGGCTCCCGCAGCTTCGTCGAATCCATCGCTCTACAGCACCAGCATTGGCTCCAACGAAAACGCCAGGCCTCCCCTCACCCTGTGTCCAACCTGGAAACCTCCTCCCTCTTCAGCCTCCGCCCAGCGCGGGTTCTGGCCAGCAGCTGAATCCTCCCCGTATCACCATTAATTTTGCCATCAATGATGGATGGTCGATTGAATGACTCGCTTAGGGTTTAGCCCCCTGGTCACCCCTCCTCAACAGCCAAACACGACAACTCGGCACCCGTTCGCCTTCTCCCCAAAGCCAAAGAACTCCGAACGCTTACCGGAGGATCGATTTGCGAGGCTGGCAACAGCAGCCTTTTCAGATCAGATACTTGATCCGATGAGTCGGATAAGGGTCTCCTCATGACCACCCCATGTATTTTACGATGCATAACGTAAATCGCTATGAGCACAGGTCGCCGAGCCTGTCCCTAATTCTGGTTCTGATTCTGGTTTTTGTGTCTGTTCAGACACCGACGAGAAGCCTCTTGGCTGATGGTCCATTGGACAATTCGTCTGAAACCGTTCGACGAGTCCCACCGGTTGGAATCGCCATCTCCGAATCGATCCGGCAAGAACTCAGTGCCGAGGCGAAGATGCTGGAGGTCAATCTCGCCGAGGCTCGATTACGCTGGTCCCATAATCCACAGCAACTGAGGCATTGGGCAGACGTCGCGATTTTCAGCAAATCCGTGGACTGGGCGCTGCGCTACCAGGAGATCTTCAAGACCAACGAGGTGGATTCCGCTCGTTTGCAGTTGAAGACGGCCACCGACCGATTGCAGGCACTGGACAAGGGACAGGCTCCTTGGACGGATGTTCCTGGGCCCACGGTTGGCGGATATATGTCCCGGATTGATGGATCCGTACAACCGTTCGGATTGGTGATTCCGCAAGGTTGGCGCCCCAACTCCGGCAGACAGTGGCGCCTTGATTTTTGGTTCCATGGACGGGGCGAGACACTGAGCGAACTGGCCTTCATCGCCGACAGAATGAGGAATGTCGGTGAATTCGCCCCTCCAGATGCGTTCGTCCTGCACCTCTACGGGCGCTATTGCAACGGCAGCCGATTCGCCGGAGAAACCGATTTCTGGGAGGCTTTCAAGGAGGTCCAACGGCGCTATCCAATTGATGAGAACCGCCTGATCGTTCGAGGGTTTTCGCTCGGTGGAGCATCTGCTTGGCACTTCGCCGTGCACCACGCAACCCGATGGGCCGCTGCCGCTCCCGGCGCCGGATTCAGCGAGACGGCCGAATTTCTCCGAGTCTTCCAGCAGGAGCAACTCCGCCCCGCTGTGTGGGAACAGAAGCTTTGGCGACTGCATGACGCGACGGCAAATGCAGTGAATGTATCCATGGTCCCGCTCATCGCCTACAGCGGTGAGGAGGATCGCCAGATCCAGGCTGCAGACGCGATGCGATCAGCATTGCGGGCCGAGGGCATGGAACTGACCCACCTGATCGGACCCAAGACAGGTCACAAATACGAGGCAGGGGCCAAGGCAGAACTGAATCGTCGATTGGATGCATTGGCGGCAGCAGGTCGCACCCGGGTGCCGCGTGAGGTTCGCATGGTGACCCATTCGCTGCGATACCCCCAGATGGCGTGGGTGACCGTCGACGCATTGACTGAACACTGGGAGCCAGGTCGCGTGATAGCGCAACTCCCGGATGGGGACAGGCTCCTTCGGGTCGAGGCCGACGGTGTGGAAGCTCTAACTCTTGAATTCGGCCCAGGCGATGCGCCGTTCCCAGTCCACCAACCCGTTCGGGTGGCTTTCGCGGGAACGGACAACACGGTGATCTTGGAATCCACGCGACCCGGAACCGATCGTTCTTGGAAGGCCAGCTTCCACCGCAAGAACGGGGTCTGGAGGACGGGTCCAGATCTGACAGCAGGGCTGCGCAAACGTCACGGACTCCAAGGGCCCATCGACGACGCCTTCATGGATTCTTTCATGATGGTGCTACCAACTGGAACACCACTGAACACCGCCGCCGGCAATTGGGTGACAAGCGAGTCAGCCCGAGCCATCGAACATTGGCGGCGTCACTATCGCGGTGATGCCCGACAGAAATCCGACAAGGATGTCTCGGAAGCGGATATCCGCGATCACAACCTCGTTCTGTGGGGAGACCCTTCGAGCAACCAACTGCTCGCCAAACTGGCCCCGTCACTCCCCATTCGGTGGGAAAAGGATCGCATCGTGGTGGGAGGCCAATCCTTTGCCACCGACACCCACGTTCCGATCCTCGTGTTCCCAAACCCCTTGAATCCCACACGCTATGTCGTGCTGAACAGTGGATTCACCTTCAGGGACTACGACTATCTCAACAATGCACGGCAAACCCCAAAGCTGCCGGACTGGGCCATCATCGATCTTCGGCAGCAGCCCAATGCCCGAACCCCGGGCAGAATTTCCGCCGCAGGGTTCTTTGATGAACGTTGGGAACTGCGCTGACCTCAATGGATCCTAAGGAATGCTTCAGAGGAGAGTCTTGGCCTTGGCCAGGGCCTCCTCGAGTCGGGAGGCATCCTTACCACCACCACGAGCCCCATCCGGACGCCCTCCACCCTTCCCACCAATGATCGGGGCAATGGCCTGAATGAGCTTGCCAGCCTGGACTTTGGCAGTGAACTCCGGAGTCACCGCGGCAACCAAAGCGACGGTACCGGCCGAATGACCTCCCAGGAGGATGACGCCATTGAACTGGGACTTCAGCACATCCACCACGGTCTGGAGGGTTTCGCCATCGGCCTCGCCCAGATTCGTGATCAACGCCGGGATACCATTCAGTGTCTCGGACTTGACCAACAATTCCCGAGCCTTGCCAACTGCCTCCCGCTGGGAGGCGGCCTTGAGGGATTTCTCCAACTCACGACTGTGCGCCGAGAGACCCTCGAGCTTTTTCTCCAATTCACCCAGAGGACTGTTGAGTTTAGTGGCCAATGAGCGGATGAGGGCCTCGTCAGCGCGCGCTTTGTCGAGGGCGGGCATCCCGGCGATGGCCTCGATGCGGCGAACTCCGGCGGCTACCGCCGATTCGCCCAAGATGCGGAACATTCCGATTTCACCCGTGGCTCGGGTATGTGTTCCGCCGCAAAGCTCCATGGAATACCCGTTGAGCTGGGCAGCCTGTCCACCGATCTGCACGACACGGACTATGTCGCCGTATTTGTCACCGAAGAACTGGAGCACATCCTTGCGATTCTTGACCTCGGCGTGAGGAACCTCAACCCACCCCACGTGAGCGTTCTCTAAGATGCGCTCATTGACTAACCGCTCGATGTCGATCACCTGCTGAGGGGTCAGCGGGGCGCTGTTGAAGTCGAATGTCAGCTTCTCCGGAGTGACGTTGGACCCCTTTTGGGAGGCTTCCTTGCTGGCCACTTCATGAAGAGCCCAATGCAGCAGGTGAGTCACCGTGTGGTGACGTTCGATGGCGTGCCGACGGTTCGCATCGACGCGGAGGTTCACCGATGCGCCGACCACTGGAGCGTCACCGCCTTCAATAAAATGCAGCCAAACGTTGCCGGATTTCTGGGTGCTGGCGATACGCCAGAGATGCCCAGAGCCACTGATCTCGCCACTATCGCCGACCTGTCCACCCATCTCGGCGTAGCAGGCGGAAGCATCGAGGATGATGGCGGTCTTGTCTTTCAGCTCGACCACCTCCAAGACCTGGGCCCCGATTTCCAATGCGTCGTACCCGAGGAACCGTGTCGGGGACTTGGTCTCAATTTGCGAGAGTTCGATCACCTGCTTCTTCTGAGAGGCGCGGGCACGGGCTCGTTGCTCCTCCATCAGTTCTTCAAAACCCGCCTTGTCCACCGACAGTCCGCGCTCGCGGGCCATGAGTTCGGTGAGGTCCAGCGGGAACCCTTGCTCATCGTACAGCCGGAAGGCGAACGCACCCGAGATCAGCGAGGAGGCGGCCTGTGAGGATTCCTTTTCGAACAACTCGATACCTCGATCCAAGGTGCGATTGAAGGCCTCTTCCTCGAGACGCAAGACATCCTTCACCTGCTGCTTCCGGGTGCGAATCTCAGGAAACACATCGCCCATGGTCCGGGCCAACACGTCGACAAGCTTGTAGAAGAACGGCTCGTGGAACCCCAGCGTACGCCCATAGCGCACCGCGCGGCGCAGGATGCGACGCAGGACATAATTGCGGTCGCTGTTGCCCGGTTGGATGCCATCGGCGATGGCAAAACTCAGAGTTCGAATGTGGTCGGCGATGACCCGGAAGGCCACGTCCACCTTCTCTTGCTCGGTGTCTCCGGTGCTGCCCTGCTTCGGCAACGTAGAACCGTATTTCTGGCCACTGAGCTGTTCTATCTCGTCGAAGATCGGTCGGAAGATATCGGTCTCGTAGTTCGAGATCTTCGCGTTCTGGAAATCCGTGAGTCCTCGGGTGCCTTGGATGATCGAAGTCACCCGTTCGAAGCCCATGCCCGTGTCGACGTGCTGCGCCGGCAGCGGTGTGAAGGTGCCATCTGGATTGGCATTGTACTGAATGAACACGTTGTTCCAGATCTCGATGCATCGAGCATCCGAACCGTTGACCAGCTTGGCTCCCTCGGCCTGCTCTTCGAATGATGTTTCACGAGCGCCCGGACGCAGATCGACATGAATCTCCGTGCAGGGGCCGCAAGGACCGGTTTCGCCCATCATCCAGAAGTTGTCCTTCTTGCCGCCGTTGACGATGTGGATTTCCGGATCCAAACCGACCGACCTGAACTTTGCGGCCCACAATTCCCAAGCTTCTTGATCGCGCTCTGCGGGATCCTTTTTGGCCGCATTGGGCTGATATATTGTGGCGTAGACCCGCTGCGGCGGAAATTTCCAAACCTCGATCACCAGCTCCCAAGCCCAATCGATGGCGTCCTTCTTGAAGTAGTCGCCGAAGGACCAATTCCCCAGCATCTCAAAAAAGGTGTGGTGGTAGGTATCCAGGCCCACGTCATCCAGATCGTTGTGCTTGCCGCCAGCACGGATGCACTTCTGGGTATCGGCGGCCCGGGTATCGAGTGCCGGGATCGATCCGCCCCACTTGGAGACATCGGCCTTCCGTTCGCCCAAGAATATTGGGACAAACTGGTTCATTCCGGCATTGGTGAACAGCAGGTTGGGGCTGTCCGGCAATAGGCTGGAGCTGGGAACGATCGTGTGTTGCTTGGAATGGAAGAAGTCCAAGAACGACTGGCGGATCTGGGCGGACGTCATGGTATGCAGATCGGGGATTTCAAAACACCCCGGAAACCGGCGGCGCAGATTAAAGATCGGCTGGAAAATAGGAAGACCCCTGTTTGAGCTGCTTCCATTCGGAGTGGCACCACCCCGAAATTTCAACCCCTTCAAAAAAATCGCACCGACAATTCCCAGAGTCTCCTCGAATGTCTCAAGCCCTGGGATCGGACGACCGATACCACCCCACAATCAACAAGGTGCCCAACGCTAAACAGTCCAAGGGTCTGATCCTTCTGGTCGATGACGACATCGACCTGCGTGGCATCCTGCATGGATTTCTCGAACGATCCGGGTTCTCGGTCGTCATAGCAGGCAATGGTCGGGAAGCTTTGGAGCAGGCTAAAAACCATCGGGTGGACCTGTTGCTAACCGACCTGATGATGCCTGAAATCCCCGGGATTGAGCTCATCCGCACCGTGCGGCAGAACCACCCGACACTCCCAATCATCGCGATGTCGGCGGATGCGGATCTGCGAAACGATCGTTCCCTGGAATTGGCGACTGAGGCAGGGGCACACGTAGTCTTGGAAAAACCGTTCGCCATGAGCCGGCTGATCCGAGAGGTTCTGAGCCTTCTGGCAGCCCCTAAAGATTAGTGAGGAGCGCCAGTCGCTGCATGACTGGATTACAAATCTCGTTTTTTTCGCTCACAACCGCCGTTCTCTGTGGATGCGGCTCACTCAGCGGCCCTGCTGTGACCTACACAGCGGCTCGGGTCAGCGGCCAAGTCACCGATTCGGTTACCGGGAAGCCTGTTCCCAACGCCATGGTCGGGCGAACTCTCTGGACACACCGCCGCAGCACGGGCGGTTTCCTGAAGGCTGCCGAGGAACAAGTCTTGCGACAGGATTTCGCTGCCAGTGATGCGGACGGCCGCTTCGTTCTTCCCGAACAGCGGGTGGCCCTGCTATTTTCTCTAGGAGAAACCTGCCCCAATCTCCGACTTGCCGTAAGCCATTCTCGGCACGCCTCCTGGACGACCAACTACCCCGTCTCGGCACTGGGAAAAGACCCCAGCAGGCCCAGTCTGGATGCCGGCAACATTTTCCTGTCTCCCCGCAAACCCTGAGTTGCTCCTCAAACGATGTTTCCGGCGGTTTTGGTCACAACACCTAAGCTCGTTGTCGTGAAAAGAGCCTGTCCCTAAACGTCCAGAACGTCCATAGCCCCTGACCCATCGGTCCGAACTTCACGCTCTTGCCAGCCAACCGTTTCATCGCCCGAGAGCCTGTCCCTCAATCCCTCTCTCAATCCCTCTTAATAGCCTGTCCCCTTTCATCATGAATCTGCCAAGACACGTGCGTTGGATCCTGATCGCTCTATTGGGGACAGGCTCTTTTTTGACTTCAGGGACGGCCGCGCCTGGAGCGCCGGGCAAGCGCCCCAATGTCGTCCTGATTTTGGCCGACGATTTGGGGTTCTCGGACCTCGGCTGTTACGGAGGCGAAATCCCGACGCCTCAACTAGATGCCCTTGCCTCAGAGGGGCTTCGCTACACCCAGTTCTACAATACTGCCCGTTGTTGGCCTTCCCGCGCCTCGGCTCTGAGCGGCTTCTACGCCCAACAGGTCCGACGAGACACCGTCCCCGGCGTCCAAAGTGGCAGCAATGGTAAACGGCCATCGTGGGCCAGACTCCTGCCTGAATACCTCAGAGACTTGGGGTATCGGTCCTACCATTCCGGAAAATGGCATGTGGACGGGAAACCCTTGGCCCATGGGTTCGACCGATCCTATCGATTGGACGATCACGATCGTTACTTTGCGCCCCGTCTCCACTCGGAGGATGATGTTGCCCTGGAGCCTGTCCCTGCCCAATCCAACTACTACGCGACCACCGCGATTGCAGACCATGCTATCCGATGCCTGAAGGACCATGCGTCCCGCTTTGGGCAACAACCGTTCTTTAGTCTCGTGGCCTTCACGGCGCCGCATTTCCCGCTCCAGGCTCCTGCTCGCGATGTGGATCGGCACCGCAACCGCTACCTGACCGGATGGGACCAACTTCGGGAGGAACGCTGGAATCGAATCCGTTCGTCCAGTCTGATCTCTGGAACGTTACCACCCATGGAACGTGAAATTGGGCCGCCCTACGACTTTCCCGCTGCGTTGAAGGCCTTGGGAGGCAACGAGGTCAACCGACCACGGCCTTGGGTCGAACTCTCCCCCAGCCAGCGTCGCTTTCAGGCCGACAAGATGTCAGTTCACGCCGCCATGGTGGACCGAATGGACCGGGAGATCGGGCGGATCGTCGCGCTACTCCGGTCACAGGGTCATTTCGAAGACACCCTGCTAGTTTTCCTCTCCGACAATGGTGCGAGCGCCGAAATGATGGTTCGCGGAGACGGACACGCTGCGGATGCCTTGTGCGGAACCGGAGCCAGCTTCTTGAGCATTGGCCCGGGATGGTCGTCATTAGCCAACACGCCGTTCCGCCGGCACAAGACCTGGGTCCATGAAGGGGGTATTTCCACCCCGTTGATCGTCCATTGGCCTCAAGGAATCACTGAGCGCGGCGCACTGCGAACCACCCCGAGCCACGTCATCGATCTGGTCCCTACGATTCTGGAATTGGCCGGAGGCAACTGGCCCCCCAAAGATGCCCCTCTGGAAATGCCGAAGCCACCCGGACGCAGCCTTGCCCGGACCTTTGCCCGAGACACGGACCTGCAGCGGGAGTCCATCTGGTGGCAGCATGAAGGCAACCGGGCCCTTCGGGAGGGTGACTGGAAGATCGTGGCCGCCGGTGCCAACAGTGCCTGGGAACTCTACCATCTCGGTGAGGACCGGTGTGAAACCGCCAATCTCGCGTCTCAATACCCCGACCGGGTTCAGGCCATGGCTGCCCGCTGGGAGATCTTGACCGCATCCCATACGGCGACGGCTCGAAATACCGCAAGCCACCCGGTCCCCCAATGGAAACACTCGGGTTCCATGTTCATCCTGACAACACCCGATGGCGCCCACCTGCCGGAGGGGATCACGCTGGAGTCTTTTCCCTTACTGGTTCGGTTGGAAGGCGATGGGTTCAATTTCTCGCAAGCCTGTCCCCATGGAGAAGACCTGCGCTTCTCCACGCCCGAGGGACGACCACTGCCCTTCGAAATCGAATCGTGGGATGCCAACAACCGATCCGCCGCCATTTGGGTGCTTATCCCGCAAATCCGCGGCAACCATCGCCAGGAACTCCGCCTGCACTGGGGCAACCCAAGCGCCCAAAACCTCTCCCGCGGCACCGAGGTCTTCAACCGATCCAATGGGTACATCGGAACCTGGCACCTCGGAGATTCCGTTGAGGACATCACTGGATCTGTGAGTTCGGAAAACCGTGGAACCTCACTCACCCGGGGGATCATCGGAACCGCCCGAAACTTCAAGGAGGGCCGGGGCATTTTTGGAGGGAACACACAAAACCGCTACCCCGCCGGCGATGCCCCGCATACCTCGCAGGCTTGGTTTCGAGCGGACCAAGCCAACGGTCGCATCCTCGCCTGGGGCAATGAACAGGCCCAAGGCAAGGTGGTGCTTCACTACGCCAGCCCGCCTCAGATCCGGTTGGATTGCTATTTTTCCGGAGCCAATGTCGCCACCCAGAACCCGGTTCCCGCCCATCAATGGACCCAAGTCGTCCACACCTGGGAAGCGGGCGAATCCAAGGTCTATATCAATGGAGTCTTGGATGGGGTTTCCCGGACTCCGAGAGCTCCGCTGAATCTACGACAACCGGCCCGACTGTGGATTGGCGGCTGGTACGACCAGTTTGATTTCAATGGCGTTATCGATGAAGTCCGCGTTTCAAACCGGGTTCGAAGCCCGGATTGGATCCATTTCGAGTATGAAAACCAAAAAATGCTGCAAACGGCTGTGGGACCCATGGTCCGGACCGGACGCGATTTCGGTGTGACCGCAGAACAGCCCCAGGGACAGGCTGTCGTGAACGAGGGACAGGCTCTGGGATTAGTGGCAACGGCCGGGGGCGCTCAACGGGTATGGTGGTCTCGGCGGGTGGGCGAGGGACAGGCTGCGTCGGTGGTGGCGGTCAACCAGTTCCGCTACTCGCTCCCGGCAGGCCGGGTCTCGGGCAATCAAACCGTTACCCTCACCTTCCATGCCGCCTATCCGGAGGGCGTCCGCCAGCAGGAGATCCGTGTCACCGTCCGCGAGGCCATCCCCGATCCGGAGTTCTCGCTGAAGGCACCAAGCCGCTGGGATGGCCGTAGCCCCCTGTCGCTGAAGGTCCAACTTCAATCGACGGAGGCAGCCCTGATCGCTGCCGGAGCCTCGCCACTGAAAGTGACCTGGTCGGTGGAACCACTGGCCACAATCCGGGAAACCCAAGGCAACGACCTGATCCTGAAACGTGCCCTCCAGGAGGGCCAATTGACCGTGACCGCCACAATCGACAATGGCGGAACGCCGATCCGCAAATCAGTAACGTTAACGGTTCGGCCCCCGAGCCATGACCGGTGGGTTCACCGATCGCCCGAATCCGCAGAGCTGCCGCAGGACAACCAATTCTACGCCCGAAACGACCGCAATGAGGGAATACTGGTCGCGACGGGCTCCATCCAAGAAACCGCCGAAACGGTGGTGGTTCGATTGTTTGCCCAGGATACGTCGGGGGCGGGGCCGGGGGACAGGCTCGTGACGCAACGCCGGGAACGGTTGAAGGCGGAACGTTCCTTCCGCTTCGATCTGCCCCTCAAGCCCGGGCTGATCCAATACCGCTTCGAATTGGTTCGTCTCCATGAGGGGCGGGAGACACGAGTCTATTCAGCCACCAATCTCGTTTGCGGGGACGCCTACCTCATCGACGGACAATCCAATGCGGTCGCCACGGATTGGGGTCCGGACAAACCCGACTTTCAAAGCAACTGGATCCGATCCTTCGGCAGCATGGGCCACGAACCAGCCGAGTCAGGCTCCTGGGGCCCTGCCGTCCACCGCGGGCGAGACAGCGAACGCCATCAGGTGGGCTACTGGGCCATGGAGCTGGGCCGCCACCTGGTCGAAGCCCACCAGATCCCGGTGTGTTTCCTCAATGGTGCGGTGGGCGGCAGCCGCATCGATCAACACCAGCGCAACCCGACCCGGCCGATGGATCCGTCCACCATTTATGGACGTTTGCTGGCCAGAGCCCGCGCGGCTCGGCTAACCCACGGCCTCCGCGCCGTGATCTGGCACCAGGGCGAAAACGATCAGGGTGCTGATGGGCCCAGTGGGGGCTACGGCTGGGAAACCTACCGAGCGCTCTTCATCGATCTGGCCGCAGCTTGGGCCACCGATTACCCGAATCTGCGTCATCACTACGCCTTCCAGATTTGGCCCAAGGCCTGTTCCATGGGCTCCGACGGCTCGGACAATCGACTCCGGGAGGTGCAGCGGAATCTTCCCTCGGCTCTATCGCGCCTGACAGTGATGTCCACCCTGGGCATCCAACCTCCCGGGGGATGCCACTATCCGGCCCAAGGCTATGCCGAGATGGCCCGGCTGATCGCCCCACTCATCGACCGCGATCTGCACCGTGTCCGCGCCGGGCGCTCCGTCACCGCACCAAATCTGGTCCGAGCCGGTTATCAAGATTTGGCTCAAACACAACTGGTCTTGGAGTTCGATCAACCCGTCGGCTGGGATCCGACACTGATCTCGGAGTTCTGGCTCGATGGAGTCCAGGGCCGAGTAGCTTCCGGGCTCACCGAGGGCCATCGATTAATCCTGACGCTTCGCGAACCCTCCCAAGCCCGGACGCTGACCTACTTGAACAGCGCGTCGTGGAATCCCGAACGACTCTTGCGCGGTGCCAACGGCATCGCCGCGCTGACCTTCTGCGAAGTCCCGCTAACCCCCTCGAAAGCCGCACCCGCCCGTAAGGGAGACCACTGAGCCCGATGCCCGCACTCCGAGGCCGAGAATCCCCCGAAGATTGCCAACCCCGGGTCCGGTCCCAGCGGAGGGTCAACCCGGCTCCACGTTAAAACCACGCTTCGGGTCCTGACCCGCGCTTCAACCTTGCCTCGGCATTGCCGAGACCTTCGCCTTCACCGCCGGATCCATCCGGATGATGGGGGGCCAAGGGCGATCGAATCCTTCGCCGGGGAGCTTGCGCGTGGCATCGAATCCCATCTTGCCGCCAACGGCCACCTGCGAGGTGGCATGGTCCAGCACATCGGCCGGCCCGCGCGTCAGGAGCGTGTCGCGCTGGGGATCGGTGTCGGCGAAGAGGTGGAAGAGCACCTCGCGGGTGTCGTGAACATTCACCTCGGCATCCACCACGATGATGTACTTCGAGAACATCATCTGCCCCATGCCCCACAGGCCATGCATGATCTTGTAGGCTTGCATGGGGTAGGTCTTGCGGATGCTGACCACGACCAGATTGTGGAAGGTCCCTTCCGCCGGGAGGGAGATATCGACGATCTCCGGGAAGTTCATCTGAAAGATGGGCAGGAAGAGCTTCACCGACGCGGCCCCGATGTAGAAATCCTCCATCGGCGGAATACCCACAATGGTGGCCGGATAGACTGCATCCCGGCGATGGGTGATGGCCGTGACGTGGAGCACCGGGTAGGGCTCGGGCAGCGTGTAGTATCCGGTGTGGTCCCCGAAAGGGCCTTCCATCCGCAGGGGTTCCGTCGGGTCCACGTATCCCTCGATGACGAAGTCGGCGTTGGCCGGAACCTCGAGGTCGTTGGTCTCGCATTTGACCAATTCTACGGCCTTCTTGCGCAGGTAACCCGCCAAGAGGAATTCATCCAATCCGTCGGGCAACGGAGCCGTGGCAGCGAATGGGAACATCGGGTCACCACCCAGAAAAATAGCTACGGGCATGCGTTGACCCGTCTCGTAATACCGACGCCCATGGCGCGCAGCCACCTTCTGCAACTGCCAGTGAACGCCTGTCGTCTGGTCGTCGTAGACCTGAATGCGGTACATGCCCAGGTTGCGAGCTCCGGTGTCCGGATCCTGGGTCACCACACAGGGCAGCGTCACAAAGCGTCCGCCATCCAGAGGCCAGCACTTGAGAATGGGCAGGTTGGCCAGCGTCGGCGGCAATGGATCGGTTCCTTTGCGCCAGTCAGGTGCCTCAGGCCATGCACCCTCTCGACGGGGCGGGGCATCGAATCGGTGGATCACCTCCTTGCACGGCCCGCTTTTCACCGTCTTGGGTTTGGCATGGCGCAGGTCCAAGGCCAGCGTCAGCAGGCGCAACGCCTCTTTCATGGAGGCCGGCGGTCGGGCCTTCATGAGTCCCCCCAACTCGGCGGCCACATCATCCACCGAGGCGGCGTTCATGCTCATGGCCATGCGTTTCCACGAACCCAGCGTGTTGATGGCCACCGGGAACGGCGAGACCACACCCCGGACCGTGGGCTTCTCGAACAGCAACGCCTTGCCGCCGTCGGGCTTCTTCATCTCGCGATCAGCGATCTCGGTGATCTCCAACTCGGTGGCCACCGGATACGGGATGCGGATCAATTCCCCCGCTTTTTCCAATGCAGCCAACCAGTCCCGGAACGAATCGTACGCCATGCTGGCGGCACGGTACGGCTCAGGGGCCATCCCGCAACGCGAGACCTTCCGCGACGGGCTGAACGGTTCAGGCCCAGCCCTTGCCCACGAGGGGCTCAGACCACGAGCGCGGGCACCGGTTTGGCTCCGGTCACCTCGGCATCGGTGAGACTGGCCTCGCGCCCCTCTTGCGTGACGTGCAGACGGGTATGATCCAGACCCAACTGTCCCAACAGGGTAGCATGGAAGTCGTGGACACTGACCACATCCTGCACCGCCTTATAGCCGAACTCGTCGGTGGCTCCGTGAACATGCCCCGCCTTGAACCCACCTCCGGCGACCCACAGGGAAAACGCATGGCGATTGTGATCGCGACCGTCCTTCCCCTGAGAGATCGGCAACCGACCGAATTCCCCGGTCCAAAGCACGATGGTGTCGTCCAGCAAGCCGCGGGCCTTAAGGTCCTTCACCAGCGCGGCGCTGGGTTGGTCGGTCATGGCACAAAGCCCTTGGAGGCGCTCGGCATTCTTGTCGTGGGTGTCCCACGGTTGGCCATTGAGAAACAATTGCACGAAGCGCACTCCCCGCTCGACCAGTCGCCGGGCGATGAGGCACCTCCGCCCGTATTCAGCCGTCACCGGGTTGTCGAGACCGTAGAGCCGCCGCGTGGCCGCCGATTCCCCGGAGAGATCCATGACCTCGGGCACGGCGCTTTGCATGCGGGCCGCGGTCTCGAACTGGGCGATCCGCGCCTGCCACTCGGAGTTGGCCGGATCGCGCTCGGCCTGATGTCGGTTGAGTCGGGTGATGAAGTCCAATTGCTGACGCCGCGCCTCGGCTGAAATGCCGGTCGGAGTCTGCAAGTGGAATACCGGTGTCTTGCCACTACGGAAGGGGGTTCCCTGGTACACCGCCGGCAGGAATCCGGAGGACCAATTGCGTTCCCCATCGACCGGCAGACCGCCCGGATCGGACAGCACCACGTAGGCGGGCAGATTCTCGTTCTCCGATCCCAAACCGTACAGCACCCAGGAACCCATCGAGGGCAATCCAGCCAAAAACCGCCCGGTGTGCATGATGCGTAACGCGGACTCGTGGTCCACAGACCCGGTGGTCATGGAACGGATCAGGGTGATGTCATCGGCGATGGAACCGGTGTGAGGGAGCAGTTCGGAAAGCTCCAGGCCGCTTTGGCCATGAGCCCGAAACCGGTACGGAGCCCCCAACACGTTGCCGGCCTGCTTGTCGAAATGAACCTCCAGATCGCCCCCTGGATAGGGTTGCCCACTCCAGCGGTTCAGCGCGGGTTTGTGGTCGAAGAGATCCATCTGACTGGGTCCGCCATGCTGAAAAAGGCTGATCACCGCCCGTGCCTTGGGGCGTCGATGGGCCACCGACACCGGATCCGCTCCCAAGAGTCGATTTTGCGACAACAAATGCTGCAGCGCGAGAGACCCCAAGCTGCCGGCCGAACGCCCCAGAAAACCACGCCGCGACAGGGACTCCAGGGAAGGGTTCATTGCAGGTAGAGACAATCGTTGAGGGTGAAGAGTGACTGGGCGAAGTCCTGCCAAGCCCGACGGTTCGAATCCGGGTGACCTGCGCGCAGGGATTGCTGCCGCAGCAGAAACTCTTCGGACGCCTCACGCTCGGAGGCATCGGGCTCACGGCCACAAACGAGGAAGAAGGCCCGCTGAATGCGCGCTGGCACCGAAGCCTCACACTCTCGATCCAACCGGAGGGCCAGATCGCGGGCCCGTTGGAGCGTGAACTCCGAATTGAGCAGGCTCAGAGACTGCAAGGGCATCGTGGAGCGGGCCCGGCGTGTGCAATTGAACACCACCGAGGGAGCGTCAAAGTTGGCCAACAGAGTCGGCACCTGCGTCCGACGGCGTTGAAGAAACAGGGAGCGGGCCAACGCTCCCGGTGCAGCCTCGTCGGCCAAGACCTCGCCGTCCCCATGGCGAGGCGTGGGGACATACGGCCCATCGGACTTGTGATCCAGAACCCCGCTGGCGGCGATCATCAGGTCCCGGATCGCCTCGGCATCCAAGCGGTGCACCGGATAGCGCCACAACCCTCGATTGGCGGGATCGACAGCCATGGCCTCCGCACGCGGCGCACTGGACTGTTGGAACGCACGGGAGCGCAGGATCTGCCGGTGGAGGTGCTTGAGGCTCCAACCCGAATCGACAAAGTCGGCAGCGAGCCACTCCAGCAATTCAGGATGGCTGGGTGCGGCCCCGCTCAGACCGAGGTTGTCCGGGGTCTCCACCAAGCCCTTCCCCCAACACTGCTGCCAGACTCGATTGACGGTGACCCGTGCCAGCAAGGCAGACTGGGGAGTGCCCGGGGCCGTCAACCAACGGGCCCATGCCAAACGTCGCCCCGTGGTCCGCCCCCGGGGTGAGGGCAACGCCACCGGCAGGCTTTGGCCTCGGTTCAGAAACACCGGAAACGCCGGATCGACCGGAGCCCCCGGGGTCTTGGGATTACCGCGCAGGAGCAACGGCACAGGGCGCGGGTCTGGACGCACATCGCTGACCCATGCAATGCGTCCCGGCTTGGGTAGCCGCTGGGCTTTAAGCAGGGTCAACTGCCGGTCCCGCTCCTGAATTTGGGCCTGCAGGGCCCGTTCGTACGCCAACCAGCGCTCTTGATCCGAGGTTCCGTCGGGCGGAGAGACGTGAATGCGCACCTGATCGACCTGGAAGCCGCGGCCACAGCAGAACTCGAAACCGAAACCGCCCGGCGGCAAGTCCGACGACGACAGCGTCAGCGGCTTGCCATCGGCCACCCCGTCGACCCGGTGCTGGAGCGAGAATCGGTCCGCCTCCAGACGGGTGATGCGGACTCCATAATTGTGCCCTGCTCGATAACCTTGCCCTCCAATGCTGCCAATGGACTTGGAGTCCGCCCCGGGATAATCGAGGTACACGGTGCTGGATCCGTTGGGGTTCCCGTCGATGAGCAAATTACCCCCGGGAATCGAGCCGCGATCGTCAAAATCGTGGGTGGCCAGCACGTACCCGATGCGATCGGAATCCTGGGTCTGGCCCTCGGTCTTCAAAGCCACCAGATCGAAGGTGACTTGGACCCAATCCCCCACCCTGGGCGGTTGCCACGAGAACGATTGGCGGGTGGACACCCAACGGTCTCCGGACCCGCCGCCTTCAATGAGTTGCAGAACCCCGTCCTTCACCCGAGCTGCCGGGCCGACCGCTCCGCCGAGGGAAACAGGTGGTGAACCGGCCGGATGCTCATCGCCGGGCACTGTGTTCGACCAAGCGGTTTTCAAGGATTCCCCAGAGTCGAAGGCATCCTCCCACAGGGGTTTCAGGGGAGGCTGATGATTCGAACTCCACAGCGACAGATCCGCTTGAGCCTGAGCTTCTCCCTGCTCCCAGCGCCGTTCGGCCGCCGACCAGGCCTCTTGTTCGCCGCTCAGAGGTACCTCCACCACCCGATCATTGGGCTTCACCCAATCTTCGATGGGAAAGGCGGGATGAAAGAAGGCCTGCAGCGCGTAATAATCCTTCTGGGTGACGGGTTCAAACTTGTGATCGTGGCATTTGGCGCATTGGACGGTCAGTCCCAGAAGACTGGAGCCGATGATTTGCTGACAGGCCTCCAACGCGTAGTAGCGGTCCACACGAACCTCATCCGGATTGCCGTCCGACTCCCCCGTGCCGTCTTGACCGTTGCGCAAGAAATGAGTCGCCTCCAGCAAGTCCCGGATCTCGGGAGTCACCGGATCCCCCGGCTTCCAATCCGCCAATTCGTCCCCCGCCAATTGCTCGCAGATCCAACGGTCGAAGGGTTTGTCTTGGTTGATCGAACGGATCACGTAGTCGCGATAGCGGTAGGCCAACGGGCGGTCCGAATCGGCGTTGAAGTACCCATTGGAATCGGCATACCCCGACGCATCCAGCCAGTGTTGGGCCCAACGTTCTCCGTAGGCCGGAGAGGCCAGGTAGCGTTCCAGCCACCACTCGGTGGACTCGGGCCGGTTGTCAGCCAAAAAGGCCTGGATGTCTTCCGGAGTCGGAGGCAATCCGGTCAGCACCAATGCCATCCGACGCAAACGAGTCGCCGCATCGGCTCTCGGTCCTAAGGACAAGCCCTGGGCTCGCAGCCGTGTCTCGACCAACAGGTCCAACGGAGAAGCCCCCGGCGCACCAGTCCCCGAATCGGATCTCGGTGGCAGCCCCGTGGACGAGAGCGGTTGGAAAGCCCAATGGGTGCGGGCTCGGGTGAAGAGGGAGCCCGAAGCGGCAGACTCGGCCGCCTCGGCCATCGCCACCATCGCAGCGGCCGCAGCCAGTTGGAGAACCCATCGGAAACCCGGGATCACTCCCGTTTTCAAACAAGCCATCAAACTGTTCTGAAGCCCTGCGGCCCAACCGGGTGGAGTCTCTACTGTCATGGGGACAACTCGATAAGTATCTCCCCATTTCCGACCAGGAACAACCGAAGAGCAGCGCACCGCAGGTCCAGGCCGACCCATGCAGGACTTTCCCTGCCGGATCAATTCCGGGTCACGGTGCTTCTGAGGACGGCTGGGAGTCCGCCGCACGGCGAGGCTTCTGTTTTTGGAGGAAGGACTTCAATTCCTCTCGGCTCACCTCGCCATTCCCATCCGCATCAGCCACCTGGAACTGGGCCGGAGAGGGAGATTCATCCACCGTGATCCGACCATCGTGGTTGCGATCCATCGCATCAAAAGCCTTAGAGCCACCGCGGCGGGCCGAAGGCACCCTCGCTGGCATCGGGGTTCCCGGCAACGCATCCGGCAGGTAGTACTCGATGTAGCCGAGCATCATTTCCTCGTCGGTCTGCTCACCCCACTGCACCCGGCGAGTCGGGTCAGGATTGGCCGGGTTGCCAGCGCTGTTGTCGTAGCGGGCGACCCCCTTGAGAACACTGCCAGCGGGCATATCGACGTGTTCCGACAACCGGTAGAGCAACTGCCAGTTGAAATCATAGCGAGGAACATCCAGAAGCGTTTTGGGAGCGCTCCCCGGCAGCTCGAGTTCATACCGGTAGGCCTTCCCGCGAAGGTGCATGTGCGGCATGAACGACATCAATCGCGCCGACTGCGGCAGGGAAAGCTTCCCCTCGATCTTGAAATCGGGGTCGCCGGGAGGGATGTCAATGGCAGCGGCAATCGCACTGACTCGGACTTCATGCTTCGGTGGCACCTTCGAGAACTTCAGTCCCAGGACCGTTTGATCTCGAGCAGCCTTGCCCTTGGGCGTGTAGTGCAGTTGAAAGTGCAGCGTGGAACCGGCCGGGATGAATTTGGCCCAACCGTCAGGATAGGAAACGGCCTGATGACCGGGCGCATAGGCCGCGAGGTAATCTCCGGTTCCGTCGATGCGACGATTCTTCTGGGGTTGACCGTCCTTCGAGGGAGGAAAGACATAGACGAGGACGTGATGAACCAAATCCGGGGCAGTCGGGCGGATCTCCCAGCCTTGAACCCATCGGTCGCTGTCGAATCCCGTGGGCACGTCGATGTTCACGTAGTCCATCACGCCCGAAGCAAGGATTTCCACCGGCTGGGGAAGCCTCACAAGGGCATCCGGCTCGCCCAGTTGCCATTCGGCCGGATAGACCTGCGGCTTGGGAGCCTGCGAGGCATCGCCCACCACGCGTCCCTGCTCGAGCCAGGCTAGCAGGTCGGCCTTGTCTGCGGCCGAGAGACTGCGGTCGTTCTCCCAGGGGCTGGGCCCCTGAACCACCGGGGCCGCAAACCAAGGCGGCATGACACCGCGGCTCACCTGCTTGCGGATCATACCGGCGTGGGCGGCCACCTCCGCCAGGGACGTCATGGCAAACGGGGCAATGCCCCCCTCCCGGTGGCAGGGAACACACGACTGCTGGAGGATGCGAGAGATCCGATTGTGGTAAGTCACCGGCTGAGTCACCGCCACGGGCGCAGCCGATTCGAGAACGCATCCCGGGACACTGGTGCAGGTGGTTTCAACTGATTTCCCTGCCAGCACCGATTCGAGCGCTGCGGCCAGATACCGCCGGGATGGAGCCGCCTTGGAGTAGCCCAACCCATACTGATCATCCACCGCACCGCGGAACTGAACCGTCCGGGCAGCATCCAAAATGAAGACCTCCACCGTGGAGCGGATCCCGAGGGCCGAAGCGATGACTCTGCGCTCGTCCCGGATGTAGGGTCCCCGAACCCCTTGATCGCGCACCCACTGGCGGACGGACTCCCGGGTGTCGGTCGCCACCGGGTTGACCCAGATGAACTGCACCCCGCGTTGGGTGTATTTCTTTTCCAAAGCAGCCAAGGTCGGACCATAGCGACCCGAGACCGAACAACTGGTGCTGGTCACAGCGATCACCACCGCACGGGCCTTCCGGAATTTGGAAGCCAAGCGGAAGCGGGATCCGGACTCCGGTGAGAAGTCCAAGTCGGGCACCCATCGCCCCACCCCCCACTCCGAGGCCAACAGAGGCGCCGGGGCCTCCTGGATCGAGTCGGAGGCTTTGGTCGCCGGGAGAAACCCCATCCAACAGCCCATCAAAACCGTCAGTGCCACCGAGCGCGCGAAAAGCCTCATTGAGCGCAATATGCTTCCAAGAGCCCCACAGAACAACTCACAGCCACGTGACAATTCTTGACCGCCGTAAAACGGCAGAAAAACCGATCTCTGGATTCGCCTCTCGGAGGTGACCCGTTAGCCTGAGGTCATTCCCGATGAGTCCTTTCCGCTTTCTTCTGATTCGACTGGGGCTTCCGTTGCTTTGTTTGCTGACGAGCCGGAGTCTTGCCGATGCGGAGACCGTGCCGCCTACGGTCGAGGCATTCTTCCCCGAATCCGGCTTTGTTTTCAGACTCTCCCAGCTCGAAGTCCATTTCAGCGAAGCGGTTCAGGGAGTCGACGCCGGAGACCTTCGGGTCAATGGCCTTGCGGCCACCGCAGTGCGGCCACTCAGCGCAGATGTCTATGTGTTCACCCTCCCGGAGTTACCTCTGGGAACCTCGGTGGTGACCTGGGCCAGCGACGCCGACATTCGGGACCTGGCCGACTCCCCCAACCGCTTCGCCGGAGCCCCGCCCATCGAGTATCACCTGCTGCCGCCGCCCCGACCGGGGGGCGTGATCCTTTCGGAGGTAGTCCCCGACAATCAAAAGACCCTCCGAGATGAAGACGGCGACTATGAAGACTGGATCGAACTCCAGAACGTCACCGATCAGGACTTGCCACTGGCCGGTTGGCACCTGAGCGATGATCCGACCGATGCCAGTCCCTGGACCTTCCCGGACATCACCTTGCCGGCCCGGGGGTTCCTGGTGGTGTTCGCCTCCGGCAAGGACCGAGCCAGCGTCACCAACCGCTTGCACACCGACTTCAAGCTCAAGAGTCAGGGAGAATACCTCGCTCTGAGCGCCCCCGATGGGGTCACGGTGGATGCCTTCGCCCCCCGGTATCCGGCCACACCGGCGAATGTCGCGTTTGGACGGGCCAACGGCGACACCTCTCAGAGCGGTTTTCTGGCGACGCCGACACCCGGTGCGGCCAATTCGACTTCCGGGATCGGATTCGCCCCGACCGTTCTTTTCTCTCAGTCCGGCGGCCTAATCCCCGACCCGAAACTGAACATCACTCTCCGCCTGAGCCTTTCGGAAGCGGCCCCCGATGCGTTCATCCGCTACACGCTCGACGGACGCATCCCGACCCTCACCAACGGGTTCACCTACTCCCTTCCGCTGGTCCTCACGACCAACAACGCGGTCATGCTTCGGGCTCGAGCCTTCCGGCCCCAGCATTTGCCGGGCCCCGTCCGCACCGAGTACTACACGCCGCTGTTCGTGTCGTCAGCAGGACCGGTCTTGGGGACCAACGCCTGGGGGGAACCACTTCAGAGCGTGTCCAACCCCAACATCCAACAATTCCGCTCCGACCTCCCGCTGCTGGTCCTCACCACCTTCGGAAAATCACCCAGTGAGAGCATCAATACGGTCGTGGCTGTGTCGCTGTTCGAGCCGAAGAACGGGGTCGCACGGGTCACTGGAACACCCGATTTCACCGCGCGTGCTGGCATCAAGATCCGCGGATCTAGCAGTGCTGGCCTGGCCAAGAAGCAATACGCCATCCAGTGGACCGACGAGTACAATCAGGACCTTGAACGTTCCGTCTTGGGCATGCCGGCGGAGTCGGAATGGGTCCTGTATGCGCCGAACAATTTCGAGCCGGTCTGCATCCACAATCCATTCATGCACCAATTGGCTCGGGACATCGGTGAGTACTCGCCGCGAACACGATTCGTGGAGGTGTTCATGAACCGGCTGGGCCCCTTGACCACCAACCAGTACGAAGGCCTATACGTGCTGACCGAGAAGATCGGCGTCGGTGGCAAACGCATCCCGGGGCCCAAGCTCCAGCCTGAAGACACCACGGTGCCAGACATCACCGGCCCCTACGTGATGAAGATCGACCGACTGGATCCCGGTGACACCGGGGTATCGATGGGAGGTCAGACCGTGGCCATGATCAGCCCGAAGGAGAGGGAACTGAAGCAGGTGCAACGGGCGGCCCAGCGGAAGTACCTGACCGATTACGTCAACGCGATGAGTCGAGGATTCCTCGCGGTCAACCGACGCAACCCCACCAACAGTTATGAAAACTACATCGAGATGGGGCGAGCCATCGACTACCACATTCTGGAAATGCTCTCGGGCAATGTGGACACGATGGTCCTGAGTGCCTACTTCCACAAACCCCGGAACCAAAAGCTCATCTTCGGCCCTCACTGGGATTTCGACCGGGCTCTAGGATCGACCGATGGGCGGGACTCTAATCCCCGCAACTGGACCAGTGGACCTGTTTTCGCAGGCTGGTACGGGCAACTATTTCAAGACACCGAGGCCTGGCAACGGTGGGTGGATCGATTCCAACAACTGCGCACCCACCAACTATCGCTGCAGTACACGGGAATGCTCATGGACCGCCTGGCCAACCAGATCCGACAAGCCGAGCGGCGAGACTTCCAGCGCTGGAAGATCCCGCGCCGCGGTGGCAGCTATCAGGCCGAGCTCGACTCCATGAAACGCTGGGTCTCCAACCGCCTCGACTTCGTGGATCGGCAACTCGCGCAACCGCCCGTGTCCTCACTGAATTCCGGAATAGTTCCCTCGGGCAGCCTGCTCACCCTGTCCTTCGGTCCCAACGCCAGCACCAACGCGGCGATCTGGTACACCCTCGACGGCACCGACCCCCGAGCAATCGGAACCTCCAACCGCTCAGCCAGCGCCCGATTGTACACGGGGCCGATCACGATCACCGGACCCGTTCGCCTCAGGGCTCGCACTTTGGACCCGCTCCGCCGTCAAACCAGCGGCCCTCCGATCAGCACTCCATGGTCCAGCACCCTGGCCCGCACCTACTTGTTGTCCGCTCCGCCGCTGACCCTCAGCGAAATCCACTTCCACCCATCGGACCAGCGAGGGCCACGAACCTTCGATCCCGATCAAAGCGAATTCATCGAACTCAAGAACACTTCCGGCGCACCGCTCGACCTGACGGGGTTCCGATTGGAAGGCGATGTTTCGTTCACCTTCAACACGACCCACGGCACCCGAGTTCTGGCACCGCATGCACGGGTGGTGCTGGCCTCGGACAATTCGACCTTCCGCTCGCGCTACGGGACGATGGCCGAGCACCTCGGAAAATACTCCGGGCAATTGTCCGATGGCGGCGGGCGATTGCACCTCATCGACCCGCGGGGCGACACGGTGTTCGACTTCACGATGACCGACCAGTGGGTGGCTCCGGCCGACGGGGACGGATACAGCATGGTTCTGCGATCCGAGGCCCTTCAGGCGTTCCAGATCGACTCCCCAACTGCTTGGGTAGCCAGTGCCCAACCCGACGGATCGCCCGGCCAACCCGACTTGGCCTCCGATGTGGGCCCTGACACCGATTTGGATCAAGACGGCCTCTCCGACCTCTGGGAGCTCACCTTCTTCGGATCGCTGCAACCCCGTGGCGATGCAGACCCCGATGGCGATGGGGCCACCAATCGCGAAGAATTCCTGACTGGCACCGTTCCGTTCGACGCCTCGGATCATCCCGAGTTGAAGGCCCTGCCTTCGCCCTTCGACGGAAACCCCGTACTGCAGTTTCCGCGCCGGGGCGCA
>Ga0315907_10002359_pt1 | contig 23893 bp, 24 predicted proteins | sample LakEriMetagenome_3_FD_203525 | JGI IMG/M metagenome (GOLD analysis project Ga0315907, IMG submission 203525) | Freshwater fungal communities from buoy surface, Lake Erie, Ohio, United States - Buoy 12 MA123 | ecosystem: Environmental > Aquatic > Freshwater > Lake > Lake biofilm | place: USA...
CTCCACGCACACTAATTTTTTGATCGCCTGCATCGTTTAGTTCAGAATGACTATGTAATAGTTCTGCTAAATTAAAAACCTTGCTAAAGACAGCTGGCGTTAATTCATCCAGTGCCATTATTGTTGGCGCAAAATATGCAACTTTCAATGTCATGAAACTTTATCCTTACTCAACTTGTATATCATTATAGCACGATCCAAGGCCTTTTGTAAAGTGATATTGGTTTTTGCTTCTCGCCGAATTTCACCCCAAAGTCTATCTTCCATTATGTGTTCGTGTAGTGAGCGGCCGTCGCTTGTCCTTGGATCAAAGTTAGGTTTAGAAGGATCATAGTTCCAACCTATAACTTGTCTTGTACTAGGGTCAGCACCAAACTCCCTAGCATAAGTTACGCCGCCATTTCTCTCATAAATGTATTTTGCACCAGGTTTAAGATTGCCCATCAATCTTCTCCGGTTGTAGTATTCCATATTGTTTGTACATCCAATTTATAAAAGATTCAATTTCTTTACTTGGGTACGGATATGCCTTATACGCAATTGATATTTTTTCTAACCAATCTTTATCGTTCATAATATTTTATCCAATTGAATAATTTCGCTTTGTCTACTAATTTCTTTAACAAAGTATGCACAATTAGGTTTTTCTTGAAAACGTGTTGGAACTGCTAATAGTTGTCCGTTTTTCATTTTAGGAAAATACCATTTAACATCATTGTAAAAATTTACAATTTCAATTTTTTTAAATTCTACTCTAAAGCTACTTAACGGATTAAAACATAATGCTTCAAACCCTCTGTCATTTAAACTAGTTAAAGGAAGTATTTCTATGTCACTTGCAGCTGTACTATCTCCTACTGCAATGCTCCAATCTATGGGCATTGTTACTTCGTCTTCGCCAATTCTTAATACCATTGCGGGAATATTAAACGACTCTAGAAAAATCAGCGGCATAAAGAAAAAATCTGGATTGTTTGGATCGCTGTTGTCTAATACAGCAAATCTAGTGTTGTCGTCTACTTCATCTGGTAAATTGTTTAACGAAAATGTTATGTTATCTAATGTTAATATTTGCATAATTCCTTACTTAGTCCAATCCGTTTTTTCTAATGTAAACGGATATTTGGCTTCCTTATAAAATTTCTTTCTTTCTGTCAGATGCCGCTTTGCATACTTACAGGTGCTGGTTATGTCCCAGATTTGTACGAAGTCTTTGTCTTCCGCTTTTCGAATACCTCGTCCAATTGATTGTATAACGCGGACAAAGCTCTTTCCGGGTTCCAAAAGAACCAAATTAAAAATCCTAGGGATATTAATACCAACAGCGGCCACACCGTAAGTCGCCACAATAATCTTTTCACTGCTTGTTTTAACTTCATCATATTCTTCTTTTCTATCTTTTGTTTTTACTTCACCTGAAATAAAAACGCTTCCTTCTAATTCGTTTACTAAAAATTTGCCTGAATCAATTCTGTTTACAAGAACTAAAGTATTGCCTGTTTCACTTATATTTCTAATTAAATTACTAATATACAACATCCTGTCATCATTTGTAACAAGATATTTTAATTCTTCTGCATAACTGCGAAATTCTGGCAAATCTATCATTTGTACAACGTTTACATGACAATTTGATAATACGCCCATCTCTTGTAGTTCGTGTGCTTTAATTCCGCCAATCACTGGACCAATACTGGCAAAGATTTGTTCGTGTTCGTATTTTTCTTTTGGAACTGTTCCTGTCAATCCCCAACGAATTGGAGCATTACATAAGTTTTGTGTGAGTAATGACCTTAAAACATCTGCCTTTGCCATGTGTACTTCGTCAACTATTACACATTTAACACCATCTAAAAATTCTGCCAACGTTACAATTTCATGCTCGTGATTTTTTGATTTTTTATCTAAAATATTAAGACTTTGCCATGTGCAAATGGTGTGTGTTTTATTAAGATCTTTTCTGTCACCGTAATAAACACCAACATCTAAATCACAATTAATAAAATCTTCTTCCGTTTGTTCAACTAGACTTTTATTAGGCACAATAGTAATTGTTCTTCCATATTTTTCACAAACTTGTGCTAATGTGGCTGTTGTAATAGTCTTGCCTGCACCAGTTGCAATTTCTTGGATACTTTGCGGATTTTCTAAAAATCTGTTAATTGCATCAACTTGGTAATCACGCAGCATAATTGGTTGGCCGGCTTGTTGATGCCCAATAGGCCAAACTTTTCCTTGATCTGCCCAGTATGTTTCTGTAATTACCGGAAAAGATAACTTAGAAGTTGACCTTAAATCTTCTAAATCGTCAATGTCTATATTCATGCTGGCTAATACAGATAATATCTTTTCCAACTGGTGCAAGTAACCAGTGCCACCGATTCCAAACAGACTAATCATGCCGTCCCAACGACCTAATTTAAATGCAGGATGGTACCTAGCATAAGGAATTTCATACTTAAACGTGTTGGCTAATTTTTTGCGGGCTTCTAACGAAAGACCTTCAAATTTAATGTTAACCTCGTCTCGAATGACCAATTTTACAGCCATAAATTTCCTGTCTCGATAAGCGGTTGTGCGTCGGTATACGAAATTATTAAATCGCAACAGTTGGCGTAAGCCGCGGTTTTAGTTTGTTTTAAGGAATTTCCAATAGATATTATACTCATGGGTTTCCATGCATTTTTTAGGAAAAATTTAGGTATTTTTCCGTTTTGTACACCAACAATTTTTGTGGTAGAATCAAGTTGTGAATTGTATTGATGGTCGGCAATGAATTTATTAAACTGTATTCCATGTTCATCATTAGGCAATCTAAAATAAATTCCTACACCGTCAAAAATTCCATTTTTTTCCAAATTTTCATGAAGATTTTTGAGGTCTTCAAAACACCTCTTGTAGTCGTTGTGGTCAAAAATTACCAGTGTCGGTAATCTTTTCAATTTTAACAAACTTGAAAATATTTCATCAAGTGTTGTTTCTTTCTTATTGATCCAAATTTTGCTAGATTTGCGAAATGCTATTTTTTCGGTCAAATTTTTCGGATTTTTTTCAGGTTCCTCGACAAAATACTGATACCTTACACTTCGGTCATAAATGACGGTATTGTCAATCTCAGTTTCAAGACCTAGGTCTTGTGTTATGGCTTTTTGAAAATTTGCATGAGAGAAATTTTTCAGTAAAAATTGGTCTTCCACCTCATTTTTAGACCATGATTTTATGATATAGTAAAAATTACGGATTTTTTCATCAATTTCAAAACCTTGGGGATCAAAGGTTTCAAAAAGTTTTACAATATTTTTTTCTGTTAGGTCTGCTCGATAAATCTTTCCAGGTGCATCCTGCCTGAGACCACTAATTTCCTTCCAAATTCCGGTCATAAGTTTTCTTAAAGGGGAAGAAAATGCAAATTCTATTATTATGCCAGGTTCGTCGGTTGATAGGTATATTTTTTTAGTTTTGTCTATTGGCCTGAATGATCTTGACCATGTTGGTGACTCAATTGACATTTTTATGTTTTCAGATTGATCACCAAATTTCTCTAAATTTTCACCTAAAATCTTTAAAAGTAATCGACCTTGATTTTCGGTGATAAAATTTGGCGATGAAATTATTTTTGCCAAACTTTTCATTACTTTTAAGTCTCGTGTTTTAATTTTATCAAGGGTATCTGTTGGACCATTGATTATTAAAAGGAGTATTTTATCTATATTCATCATAGTTACACTATACACAAGTTATTAACAAAGGTCAACCTTTTGTGAAAAAAATAGGCCTCAATATTATTTAAGGCCTATGGTCTTCAGTTTGGGCAAATTGATTAAAGAGATGCGTCCTCCATACCGGCAACACGCAATTTAACAATATTTGTCAACTGCCATTGTTTTTGATCGAGTGCTTTAGTAATACCTAACCATTTGTTACGAAGTAAAGCAAACTCGTTGATAATTTTTTCAAAATCAACTACATCTGCTTCACCTTCTACAAATTTTTCACAATCGCGACTACTTAGAGCTCGTTGATAGTTTTCGAGGTACTTACGAAAATGACTACTTTTAAGTCGTCGAAGTTCAATGTTTAAATATTCTAAAATTGCTTCAATTTCTTGTAATTGACCAAATCGTTGTTCTACTATTCCAGGCATATTAGCCGCAGCTTTTTCAACATTGCCTATGATTCGACATTCTGTCCGAGCTACGTCTAATTCGCCGTTGAAATACTCAACAGCATCTGGAATATAAGAAATATCTTTTGCAATTTTAGCGTACCACATTAAAAATCTAGTTCCTTGTAGTCATCGTCATCGACATCTTCTTCATCTAGATAGTATTCAATAGCAGAGTCCAATGTTTCGTCAACGCCTGTTGCACTTTGCAGTACTTTGTCGCTAACTCCATGGTCTGCCAAAAGATCCACGTATCTTTCAGCAACAAGTTCTAATTGTTTTTTATCAATATAGTCTGCAAAAAGCAACCAAATATCACCAATTTGTGTTTCATTCAACATTCTCGTCTATCTCCTCAGGAATGGTAGTTGTTGTTAAAGTTTTGACATCGAATTTCTTCATTATCATATCTAATTTATCATCTTTCCATTCTTTTCGGTAGAATTTGAATTCTTCGCCTGTTTCCGGATCAACCCACTTGAGTCTGTTACCTTCTTGTTTTAGTAAACCTGCTTTTTCAAACATATCAACTAAACCGCTGTAGGGATTCATACCAGTTTCATATGGAATTTTAACCTGTAGTGTTTCAAACGGCTTGGCATAACGAGTTTTCATAATCTTACAAGCGGCACGAATACCGTTGACTTCTGAAACTTTGTTACCATCTTCGTCTTCTTTCAATTTCAACTTTTTCATGGCAACCACAATAGAACTTGCGTAAACGAAGCCTTGTCCGCCTGAAATTTTATCATCTGGATCGAACATGTCTTGCGAAGCGTATGTATGGTTTGTAGCAACAAGTCCAACATTATAATTTCCAAACATGTTAACACAGTTACGCACAAGTGCGGTAAGTGCTTTAGGTTTACGGCCCATGTCGCCTTTTAAATCGCCCGCTTCAAACTGATTAACATCTGTTGGGGTCAGCAACATACCGAGACTGTCTATGACAAATAAAACTTTGGGGCGTTCTTCCATTGCCTTATACTCTTTCATGAACTCGTTGATAGTTTTAGCAACATCATCAATCATAGCCATGTTAAGTTTGAGAAGTTTTTCTTCACTGGTATCTACACCCAATGCGTGTAACCACTTCTCGTCAAGAGCATTTTCGCTGTCAATTAAAATACAGTAAATGCCTTGAGCTTGTGCGTTCTTAATAATATTACCACTACAAATATATGACTTGCCAGCACCTGATTCGCCAGCAAATACAGTAACTTTACCTAGTGGAACACCTTTATTAAAATCGCCTGAGATTAGATAGTTTAACGCAAAATTACCAGTACTAATCCAATCTGTAGGATCATTAAATCCTACACCAAGCCCGTCAATGGACTTGGTTAATGTCTTTCTAAATTTTGATAAATCGAATGCTTTAGTAGCCATAATTATTGATCCAATGGTAATGTATTCCACTCTTTAATTAGAGCGATTACTTCTTCTTCGGAGTTGCAAAGTGTCTTGGTATTTTTCCATTCTTCTTTTTTATCTCGTCCGCCAATTTCTACCATCCAACCATTGTCATAACGATTGATACTGATATTTTCATTTACTTTTGCTAGTTTTGCTAATTTACTCATAGTTATTCTCCTAATAGATGATGAGAACTCCCGGGGGACCTTATAGGATCAGAACCGGGAGCCGTGTTTATTGTTTTTGACGATTACGAATCATTGCCAAGATGTCTTGGGCACGTGAGTCGCCGCCTTCAGATGCTTCTGCTTTTGGAGCAGGAGTTGGCGCTGGAGCAGATTTTTGTACTGCTGGCGCTGGCTCATCATCATAACTATCATCTGCAGGTGCAGATGCTTTAGGAGCAGATGTCTTGTTAGGATCACCTGTGTTTTGGCTCATACCTGCTGGTTTGAAATATTGACCCCAACGTTCCATATCAAATGCTTCACCGTCCACTGACGCTTCAAACATTTCTTTCATAACTTTGAGTTCAATCTCAGTTGGCTTCTTAGGTAAGAAGTCTGACAAATTGTACAGACCATGTGCTTTGATCGCCGCTTGTTCTTCATCATTTAGCGGACGTTCACGACGTGCCCAACTTGATGTTGAGTAGTCAGCATAACCGCCTTTACTACCTTTCTTCATACGGAAATCAAGTCCATGTACAAAGTCAGTTGGCAAATCTTCTAACTCTGGATCAACAAGTGCTGAACGAATTAGTTGGAAAATTTGAGGTCCAATGATAAATCTGCGTATTGGATTTTCTGGTTTGTTTTCTTCTTTCAAACCATCTTCTGCAACAAACCCTTGGAAAATGTAACTACGCTTTTTCCAATATTTACGACCCATATCTTCAAGTGCAGGATCCTTAAACCAACCGCGAACTTCGTTTAAGATTGGGCAAGATTCGCCATACATTTCAACGCATGGTACTTGAACGATTGTTTGTTTGCTTTCTGTTTCACCTTTGATTCCAGCGAATGGCAATTTAATCATTGCACGTTCAACCCAGAAAAAAGTGTTATCGGTGTTACCATCTGGTAAGAATCGCAGAACGGATTCGCCACCTTCTTTTAAATTCCAGAACGGATAAATTGAGTTATCTCCGCCTGTTCTTTCGCCTGAACCTTTTGATTCAGATGCCTTTAGTTTTGCTCTAATTTCAGCCAAAGTTGCCATAATATTCTCCTTTAATAGCCTTTTGTTTTTGCCTATAGTTGTTTTACACCCTGTAAAACAAAAAGTGCATATACCTAAGTATACGCACTTTTATTTAGCAGAGCAAGAGAAATCTTGCTCTAAATCTGGTATTATTTTGCCAAACCTGCTAGGTGTATGATACTTGCCAAACTTTGATCTTCAGCATAATTAACTGTTGGACTTTCGCTTATACTTTGTAGTTGTGTTTCCAAAGCACTAATATCCAAACCTTTATGATTGTGATCTACCTCTGGTCTATGACCGGCTAAACGAACTACATGATGTTGTTCGCGACCGCCTGAATCTTTCATATCAATAAATTTCAATACCTTAATTAAATCTTCTTCTGTAGCACCTTCAAACTCGCCGTCTTCGAAGGCTTTTTTCAATTTAATCTTGATACGCATTGCTCCAAGCGGAAAATTACCCGTTTTTGCATCATAAAAACCGCTTACAAATTTTAACATTCCTTGTAGGCCGCCTTCGTTTGGAGAATCTAATCCAATGTCACTTGGACTCATTCCGCATTCTTCACAAATTTCAGCAATCGTTTTTACTGTGCCACCTAAATTTAATTGTGTTTCTAAAGTTGCTCCTGCCTTAACTGCTTTCTTCATAGCACTGGCCATTCCTTGACGTGCTAGATGTCGTGCTTGACTATATCCTTGTCCGTGTTTACCTGGTGTAACAGGTTTAGATTTTTTATCTTTTGGATCAACATCCCAAGGCGGATCATTACTATCTTCTTTTCGATCTTCAGCAACTGGTGCTGGTGCTGGAGCGGTTGGTTCAGCTGCCACAGGTGCTGCCGGCTCAGCGGCTGGTTCAGCTGCCACAGGTGCTGCCGGCTCAGCGGCAGGCGCTGGTTGAGCAGCTGGTTCTACTGGGGCTGGTTGTTGTTCTCCCTCGTCTGACGGAAATGTTAATTGAGTTAACAATTCTTCGTGTTCTGTTTCAACCCAACCTTTAATTAAATCATTTAAATCTGTTTCAGCAGGTGCTGCTTTAACAGCATCGATAAAATTTGGTTCATCGATTAGTCCTTTTAAACTCATAACAGCATTATCACCGTTTGGACCAACTTGCATGTTTTGTGCCAAAATATCATTTAATTTTTCAATAGCCGCAGATTGTGCATCTTCGTTAGGACTAAGAACTTCGTTTTTATCTTCGCGAACAATATCTTCTAAGAAAGCCTCAAATTGATCTTCTGGTGTTTGAACAGGTTGTGTTGTAGGTTGTGTTGTAGGTTGTGCAGTTGTTTTTCCAGATAAACCTGCTTTGGCCATTGCAGCATTAGTTGCTGGACCTCCCATAGTTGTCCCTGTTTTTCCATCTTTAATAGTAATATAAGGCGCCATAGATCTTACAATGGCATTGCCCTCTGGAGTTCTATTAGGTATAATGTATGTATTACTTTGTGTATCTAGTACTGCTGGACGGTCGCTTCCAAATGCGTTAATTGTGGTTAGCGTGAATCCATCACCTAAATCTTGACCTGCTGCTTGTTCACCTAATATATCATTAGCACCAAGTTCAACAACTGGTAATTCGCTTTCATCTACAAATTTATAGATATAAGGAAATACTGATTTTAGTTCTTCATTAAAAGTGCGAATAGTTAGACGATCAATTAAATCATTTGCAACTTCTTCAGGAATCATTTGTTCTTCCTGATCCTCAAAATTTTCAACAAAAGTTTCGTAGTAAGAAGTGCGTTGTAATTTATTAATAGTTTCTTTAATTTCTTCAATGCGTTCCATTACACGACCAGTAACATTAGCCATTGCTTCGCTTAATTGCTCTTGACGACTAACATAGCCTTTAAATTTACGCAGATGTGCTAGTTCTTCACTTAGTCCACAAATGTGTTGTCCAATGTTGTCGTAAGGATTGCCGCCATGTTTAATGTGTTCTGCTAATGCACGGGCGCCGTTTAGATGTTTATATGGATATTTGAATCTTTCGCCAGCGTCATTTTCAATATAAATGCTTTCAATGTGCATTGTTCGTCCAGCGGGTAAATCCATGTTAATTGGTTGACTATGTTTAATAACTAAGCGAGCTTCGCCTAAGTCTTGGTAACTGATTCTATTGCTACCATAAAGTTTATTTTCCATAATTGCGGGCATAGTTGGCATTTCCTTACGTTTGGCCTGGTACTCGTAATCTCGTTTATCCAAGTTACTTTTTCCAATATTTTGTACGTCGAAGTTGAGTAATCTATCTTTTGCAAACTGTCTAAAACCACGAATAAATCTATAAGCACCGTGATGAGTAGCGTTATCGTCATCGGTTAAATCACCGCTAACTTGAATTACTATTCCGTCTTCAGGATCTAAAGTAATTGCAATAGTGCCTAGCGGAGCACCGTTTTCTTCGTATTCAAATTCAAAGAATCGAGCTTTAGGAATATCTTCCTTTTTGCTCAATACTTCTGCGTTTTCGTCACCAATTTTAATGTTGCGAAAACGGGTCTGTATTTTACCATACAGATCTTTAGCGATTTTATCTAAATTTGCGTCCATGTTATATTTATCAAAGGTTTGAGGAAACGAATATAGGCAGCGGTGGTTCCCAATCTTCGTTTGACTCGTCATTAACGCTCATAAGCTCAAATACCTTAGGATCCCAATCCGCTAATATTACGCTCATGCGTATGATTAATAAAAGTGCAGCAACCAAGTCATCATGTTGCCCGTCTTTTGCTTTAAAACTTACTCCGCTAGCAATAAATGTTTTAAGCTCACTAATTAATATTTTACTATTGAGCTTCATTTTATCTTCTTCAATCAAGTATTTTAAGCGAGAGCAAGCTGCAATTTTGTTGCCAAATGTAGTATTAAATCCTTTGCGAAATTTACGCACATGTCCTTTTCTTATTGGTTCACTGACAAATAATCCTGGAAATGTTTCTTCCCCTAAATCAGTAATAACAACTAATGCAGCTTCTCCTACCGTATTATTTTCTACACTCCAATAAATGCTGTTTGTATATTCTTGCCCAATTTCGGTTTGTATATATTTTAGTACATCTCTAAATATTTTTACTTGATCTTGTATAATTGTTAAATTGTGTTGCCATTCTGCTACTTGAATCATACTAGGAAGTTCAAACACTTGTATACCTGCGTAGTCTCCTCCTGTTCCTAAACAAGGATCTAACGCAGCTAGGTATAAATTTCCAGGTGTTGGCTTTTTAAACCAGCGAACTTGTCCCATTTTAAATGTTGGGTCTCGACCTAGCAATTCTGACAGTTTAATACTATTAATCAGTGTTTCGTCAAAGACTAAAAACTCGCAACCGTATTCACGACGGAAACGTTCTTCACCAATACGTCCCATTTCATTTTTACGCCACTCGTCGTCTCTATCTGGATGTTCGTGCCATTCTGCACGGAAGCCGTGGAAGCCGTTGCGACCAGTTTGATCGTCTTTTATGTTACCATACTCGTCAAATAAGTCTTGGCTTTCTTTCCAAATTGTAGCAAACGTATCTTCATCACTGTTAGGTGTTGAAGTGATAATTGCCTTACCACCAGTTGCTAGTGTTGGTGAAATTGAAGTCCAGAACTCTTCAGCAATATTAGGTTGTACGAATGCAAACTCATCGCAATACAGTAGGGAAATTGACATACCACGACCAGTATTGCCGGTAGTAGTAGCTGATACAATTCTTGATCCATTATCAAACTCCATTGAGCCCTTGTTATAGTTTACAACTCCGCAGCGTATATGGTCAGGGCATAGTTCATAACCATAGCGAATACGTTGCATAATTTCTTGTGCGCCTGTGTATTTGTGTGCGGCAACTAGAATAGTTTGGTCAGGATGAAACATTGCATACCATAACAAATAACCAGCTGCACAGGTAGTTTTGCCGCTTTGTCGCGGCATCATGTTTATGTTAAAACGAAAATCGTGATAACTGTGCATGAGTCGTATTTGATAATCATACGGCTCAAACTTCATCTTACCTTTAGTAGGATGTTGTATATTAAAAAAGTTTTTTGCAAAATGCAAGTACCCTTCTACTGGGTCAGCACACATTAACAAGTCTTGTACTTGTGCTTCATTAAATTTTTCTTTAGTATGTGCCTTTTTGGTTAAGACACCGTCTAGTGATTTTGCCATAACTTTATTTACACAAAAAAAGGGCTCCGAAGAGCCCTTTTTGATACTGCTGACGAATTAGATTAAATTACGCTCGCCTGCTTGAAGTCTTCCTTTCCAATCGTTTGGTTCAGGTACAACACCAGTTCGTGTAGTTGGCAACGTATCAACAGGTTTTGGTTGTGGTTTAACAGGTTGAGGTTTAACTGCATCTTTAACTGCATAAATGCCGCACCATTTAAATTTCTTTAGACCCATTTTTTTAGCTTTAGCGTATGCTTGGCTAAATGTCGGTGCTTCAATTTTATAAATTTTATCATTACCATAAACATCACCCGTAACGGTTGTGCCGTCTGCTGGTTCTGCTTGTGTATTACTAGCCGCTAATGCTATTTGTTGTGCATCATCATCTGGTGCCGCTTCTTGAATTGCCTCCAATTTTGCAACTAAGGCACGATATTGTTCTGCATTCATATTAAGATCCTTTGATTTCGTTGTATTTTGCGGACAATTTGGCAACTAGTGTTTCATGCATTCTCATTGGGTTACCACCACCATTTGCTTTTTTATATTCTTCTTTTTCACGATGTAAGTCATCCCCGCTGTCTGGTACTGCCATTGTTTGAGGATTAGGGCGAGTTGTTGCATCGTTAAAATCTTCTTCAGCACCAATTCCAACAAGGATATCGTCAGAATCTTGATCGCCTGAATTTTCAAGATTACGTAAAATGTCTAATAAGTCTTTAATGCCGCCAGCACCACTTCCATTCATGCTGACATTCATTGTTACTGAATCACTTTGTTTAGGAGCAGATGGTGCTGACATCATGCCGCCACATTCGCCTGTTAACATATCATCATTGTCGCCGCCTGGAACTACTGCTCTTGGATTTGTAGATCCGTCTCCACACTCATCAGTTTGTGTTTCGTCTAGTTGTTTAATTTTTGTTAATAAGTCTTGAAAGTTCATTATTTTACTCCGACAGTTTTAGCTGTTGGCTTTTTAACTTTCACACTTCCAACAGGACTCTTAGTGTTAATTTTTGCTGAATCAACAGGTGCAGATTCAGTTGGTGTTTTTGATGCTAAGATTGCATCATTGACGCCTTTATACTGCTCAAGAGTCTTTTTATCTTTCATTAACTCTTTTAATAGATTAAATTTTTGTTTTTCACCAACTAACTTTTGACCTTCTGATTGTGCTTCGTAATCTTTGCTTAGTAGTGCTTCGCCTGACTTTTCATCGTTAGCATGATTAAGTTCTTCTTCTTTAGTTTCTGCTAAATTGCGAACTCTTACACTGTCAAGTGGGCAACGGCATTTTTCTGCAATTAACGCTCTAACTTGTTGACTAGTAACTGGGTACGCTGTGCAAACATCAAACATTGTGATATTTGTGTTTGTAACGTGTGGAAAATCTGCGTGTGTTTCTGCAATTGGTAAACGCTTGCCAGCTGAACAGCTTTCAACTTTGTATTGAGAAAGAGCAGATTTAATCATCTCGCCAGCTTTTTTATAATCGCCCGCAAGTTTAATTTTAAATTCGTAAACTTTCTTGCTTTCTGTTAGATATTCGTTAAATGATTTCATAGTTTAATCCCGATACTATATTTATTTCATATTCTTTAATTTTTCCAGCAAACTATTGCGATCAGTAATAATTACGCCATCTCCGTTGAGATTAATACCGTTGTCCTCGCTGTTTGCATCCTGATCTAGCTTTTGTTTTTTAATTTGTAGCTCAATCATCTTGAGTTTTTTGTCAATTTTAGCGGCTTTTGCGTCAATTGCGTTTTTTAACATTGTTCCTGCTACTTCAAAAATACGTCCGCTGTATCTTGCTTCAACGTTCATACCTAGATCCATTAAATCGTCATATGCATCTGTAGCTCTTTGTGCAAGGGCGTCAAACTCACTATCGCTAGCATCGCCTAAGCCTTTAACTTGCGGTAAAGCAGCTGAAATTTTGTCAAATTCGCTAATATCGCGAAGCAATGGCTGTGCTTTTGCCATTTCAGCTTTTGCCGCTTTCTTTTCCTCATCCTTGATGATTTTTTTGCTCTCAGGAAGGTTTAATAATTCTTCAAGTTTTTTAGTCATACTTTACTTATGCGTTACCTTGGTGGAACATATCATTTTCATTTAATATTCTAAACTTAATTCCTTGCTGTTTGCACCAAATATTTGCAGCAGCCCATTTTGCCTGATTTTTAACGTACTGTGCTTGGTTGTATTTGTTTTTTCCTACACGCTCTAATATTGTTTGGCTTGCAGGCTTAACTTCAATCAATTCTACGTGCATAGTGTTGTTTTTATCAACATATTGAATGAAGAAATCTGGCACGTAAATTGTCTGTCTACCAGTCAACGGATCTTTATATGGAATACTTATTGCTTCGCTTGCCCATTTTTGTACACTTTTATGTGTATCGCAAAATCTCATGAATTGAAATTCCCAGCTGCTTCTATATGTAGGCATTTTAGTTCCTACATATTTTTCTGGCTGTGTCATGTTAAATTTTCCACGAGCAAATTTAGTTGGCATTTTTAAACTAGAATATTTCTACTTTCGTATTCGTCAATGACGCCAGCTACACGATATCCTAACACACTTATGTTTTCTCGATACGCATTTAATATTTGTGCTACTACTTGACTTAACTGTACGTCCGTTAGTGCTTTTAACGTATCAATCAATTGAAAAACATTCACATTGTCTTCACGTGCTTGATTTAAAAGAACTATTCCTGTACTTCGGGCACTTTCTTGATCAAAACCATGTTGCAGAAAAAAGCCAACTACTGCATCAATTTGATTACTTGGAAAACTAATTTGATTTATATAATACTTGTCAAAAAATTGTTTAACTTCTTGGCTTGAATCAGCGCCTGATTGTGATGGTAAATTCGTTGGCATGCTATTATCCGTTGTTATTTGTTAAAGTAACTTGTTTTGCTACTGTAGTGTCTGTTTGATTAGTTGATTGATTAAAAACAAGATTTGTAAATCCGCCAGTAGTTTGTGATTGTGGAGTAGATATTATTGATCTAGTTGTTCCAGAATTTTGATTTTCTTTTGTATTTTCTGCGGTGTTGAGTTGTGCCGCTACAGTGTTTGCAACTTCTTGAGGATTTAATCTTGATGATGAAGTAAAACTAGGAGAATCTTGTCTAGATCCGTCTCCTGGTTGTAAACTACTTTGAGTTTGGTCATAATGTTCAAATCCAAATCCTTCTGGGTCTCCTTGTATAACTTCGCCGTTTCCGTAAGCTACTGCTTCATATGATATGCTCATACTAAACTCGTGAGGAGTGTTACCTTGCGAATAATCTAATTTATTGTGATTAAATGTATTAATAATAGGGTTTAATAACGTATAGCTGACATATTCATGTCGAGCCATTTGATAGATTGTTATGTAATTAAAAAACGGAGCAGTGCTACCTTTGTCTAAACCATAAGGATTTGTAATATAGTTGCTGTTACGTGTTGCTGTTCTTTTGTAAGCCGCAGGATCTAATGCACTAGTTGAGTCTGCATAGTAGTATGCGTAGTAATTTTGCCATAATTGGTTAATTAAGCTCATATTATCGTCATGAAACGTAATAGATATTGCTTCGTATTTGTGCCCAGATTGAACGTTCTTTTTTCTATTATATTGATTAAGAGTGTCAACACTTATTTTATATTGTGGCAAATCACAAGTTTTTACTAAAACATTAATTTCGTTTCTATATCGTTGAACAAGGTCGATATTTTTTAAAGCTGACGGATTTATGTTAAATGCCACATGAAATAAGAACTTGCTCTTAGGAGCAAGTCTAAATTGATCGTCAGTAAAAATTCGAGCTGCATGTGCGTAATCTTTCAACGTAACATTGCTAGGACGATATAAGAATTGATTAGTTGTAAAAGCCATACAAATATTTATCTGTAGGTATTAACTACGTAGTTAATAAAAACCCATAAAAAAGCCTACTATTAGTAGGCTCTTTTATTATCTTGCTCCAGAAGCTGTAGCTGCTGTACCAGTACGTCTTGAAGTTGGAGCTTCAGCGCCACCGCTTGTTTGAATACAATTATCAGGCTGAATTGTTAGGTCAATAGTTAACATTTCTTGGTTCCCATAACCTAATTGGTTATAGTTCACTTGACGAACATAACAACCATAACATTCCCATGTTTCAAGAATATTTGGTGTTTGTGCGCCATTTCCACCATCTAACATTTCAACACGCATTAAGAACTTATAGTCGCCGCCTGAGGCTGCGCTCGATTGTTCAAAAAAGTCAAATTGTTTTTGCATCTGTTCGCCGACTAGTTTTGACACTTGTCCAGTAACATCGTCACGTAACTTAACAGTAACTTCGTTCCAGCTTGGACGGCCTGCATAGTTAATCGTTGAGTTGTAAACCATAATTTTTTGGTTTTCAAATGTTAACGTTGGTCGAGCAGCATCTTGAACTTGTTTTGTTAATTCTGTTGTTGGTGTTGAAACTCCAAAGTTTTCAAACATCACTCTAAAGCGATATTTTAACTTGGGCATCAACATACCTTGAGCACTTGCTGATTGATCAGTTGCTAAAGGTACTGTAAATTTTGATAAACTTGCGATTGCCATTTTGTATGCTCCGTTATTATTATGCTAGGCCCTTGATTTCGCCAGTGTTCTTTAAACGTAAAGGAATGTAGATGAATTCTACTGCCTTAACTGGTTCAATCGCAACGTCTAGATATAGTTCATTTCTATCAATACGTGCTGGAGTGTTATTGCTTGTGTCGCAAACTACAATGTAGTCATATAGAGCACGTTGTCCTACTAACTCAAGCAATAGACTTTCTGCTGCGCCTTTTAGTTCGTCTCGTGTAATTTTATCGTTTGGTTCAAACACATATGGTTTTGCCAATAGTGCAAACTGACGACGTAAGTAAATTACTAAACGAGCTACGTTGATACGATCCAATGCTGAAGCATTCTTTGCGCGAGTATATTGTCCGTAGTTTACTAAACCTGTTCCTGTGATAAATGTGATTGGATTAATCTTACTATCAGCAAGTGTGTCTCGTTGTCCTGTATTCAATGATACAGATTGGAATTCACCTTCGCTTGTAACATACCCAACTGCTGTTGCATTAGTAATACCACCACGACGTGTACCTGCTGGTGCAAACCATGGATAACTTACTTGGTCATTTAATGCAATAGTACGTAAAATCATGTGACTTGGTGGAACAACAATGTTGTTTCCAGAATTGTCACTAGTAAAACCCCAAGGATAAAATACACCAAAGTACTCATCACTTGAAACAAGGCCGTCATCATTATCTTCTACTGCACCTGCAACGTTCTTACCCCAGTTGTTTAGTGTTGTAGCATCTGGTGTTAAACGTGCTGGAGTATCACCAACTACAAATGCTGTTAGTCCGCGATCGTAGTTTAGACTAATCATTTCACCGATTAGTTCTGGATAACCTGGACAAGCAATCAAGTTAAACACGCGACTTTCTTCATCACGTAGGCTTTGGTTGCTGTTTACAAGAGCTTGTAACGCTTGAATAACTACCTTACGTTGTGCTTTGCGTCCAAATGTTCCTGCACCGTTAACTTGGTTGCCAGATTCTGTTACCCAACGATGTGGGTAATATGTTGTCATAGATGCGCCTTCTTGACGTTCATTGTCAGCTAGTACATCAATACTGTCACGTACAAATTTCTTAACATTAAATCCTGAACGACGCAAGTTCCATAGTAACATACCTTTTGGATATAATGCTGGATCTGGTGCATCTGGATCTAAGAAATCGCTTAATAGCAATTCTTCTATGGTGCTTTCAGTTGCAGCGGTTGTTGTACCACCATCTACTGCCCAGCGAGCATCTGCAAAAATTATACCATCTTCTGTAGTTTGATCACTTGTATCAACAATAATCCATTTTCCTAAATCTGCATTGTACTTGTAAAGTGTTGGATAGTTTTCTAAATCGCTTGTATCAATCCATAAATCTCCAGTTACCAAGTTTGTATCATCGCTTTGTCTCTTTGGCTTAGTTGCACTAATAATTGGACCTTTAGGATCTGTCTTTTCATCTTCATCAGTAGAATAATAAGGAGATGTAACATTTGAAAGTCCGCTTGAACCATCATACTGGTAGCCCACCCATGTACTTCCATTATGAACTAAAATGTCAACTTCATCTACCATTGAATTGTACCATAGACGTCCATCTTCAGCTTCTGTAGTTGGAGCAGAATCACTAGTTGTAATATCTGCATATGGACTCCACAATGTTGCAATAAAATCATGTGCTTGGTCGATGTCTGTATAGAAATTTGCTGTGCCTAATCCTGCACCAGTAACACCAACAGTGTACGGTTCAAACAAATCGCCAATTGCAGTTCCAGTAAGATCGTTAAAGTGAATATCTCCACCGTCAGCATGTCTAATTAATACAGTTCCTGTTGAAGTTTTTGATACTGTAACACGACTAGTAATTGGACTTGACCCCCAAGTAGCGTCTCCTAACTTAGCAGAAAGTTTAGATACAAATTCATCAATACCTAAAGAACCTGTAAATTCAACAGTTAATGCATCTGATAGTGTTGTTTTTCCTTTAACAGTTTCTTGAATTGTAAATGAGTTACTACCTGCTGTAGTAAACGCTGAGAATGTACTTAAAGAAACAATTTCAGTTGCTCCTGATAATCTGCGAGCATAAACTTTAAAGTTTGCTAAATCTGGATTACCATTTGTTGTTTGTTCTTCAATGTTATGTTTTACATATAATGTATTTTGAGTTAAGTTTATGCCGCCGCCTGTATTATCTAGACCTTTAAGTGCTTCTGCATTGGAAGCATATAGCGGAGCTGCTTTTTCAGTCCAACTTTTTGTAGAACTGTTGTAAACTTTAATTCTCCAACGAGCACCTAAGTTTGGATCTGTTGTTTTAACCCAAACAGCACCTGATGGAACTCCTTGAACACTAGTACTTGAACGTTTAAAATCAGGAACTGTATAGTGCGGGCTAATTTTAAGTGCTGGAGCTTTGAAAGTTCCAGTTGATCCGTAACCAGTTGGTGTTGGTACTAGACCTAATTTTGCAACACTTGTTCCACTTACTTCAAAATCTAAACCTGATGTGTATAGTTCTAAACGACCGTTAATAACTGCCGCTGTAATTCCATCGGCTGGTGTTGTCATAATATCTGCTACTAACGATGCTACTGTTGTATGTCCTGTGTAGCTGCTGTCATTGCCGTCTACAGTAATAGTTAGTGTGTCTCCAGACAATAAAGCTGGGTTACTAATACCGCCTTGTGCGGCTGGCCAACTTGCTACCCAATTTGGAGATCCTACTTCTACCCAAGTTCCAGCGGCTGTGTTTGTTTTTGCTTTTTTAAACCACAATGAATATTCTGCATCTTTTGAAACAATAGCATAATCTCCTACTGCTCCAACACTATTTTTTGGTGTACTACCAGAAAGTTGATCTTCTTTTGTAATAACTAATGGAACTTTGTTAACAAATGTTTGACCGGTTGTTGTAGTTGCTGCGGCACTATTCCATTGAAAAATACCAAATTTTGTACTTCCAGTGTCAAACCATAATTGGCCATCTTCTGGAGCGCCAGCAGGTGCTGCTGATTGTGCTTCTAGCTGACCTAAGTCAACATCTGCACGTACTACATACGCACGATTGCTTACGCCTAGATAGCTGTATGCTGCTTGAAGACCGTATTCGTTTCGTTCTCCAGCGTGAATTGGGTTGTTGTTTGCATCAGTTTTAAAACTTGGTGTTCCAAATGTATCTGATAATTCTTTTTGACTTGTAATCAAGTAAACTTTGCCAGCATTGGCTTGTGTTGTACCTAAAGCTGTACCAGTGCTTGAAGCATTTGCTTTGTCTTGTTCAGATGCAACAATAATTAAAGGGGTTGTTCCGGGAGCGGCACTAGTATAAAAACTTTCGTCTATAACTGTTACGCTTACGCCAGGTGAACTTAGTTGAGCCATTTTGTGATCTCCATGAATGCTATATTCCTATTTGTATTTAGTGGATTTTGGCTTTTTGTGCCTGTTATCAACTATTGAAAAGGGATGGAAAAGGCTTAAATATCGTTATGAGACCTTTATGTTCGTGTGGATACCGGCCTGCAGCCGTTAACTATATTAAAAACGGCAGGACCTACTATAGAAAATTATGTGAAGCTTGCCTTAAAGGTGGCAAGTATGCAGGCATTGCACGTTGGCACCGTGCTGGTTACAAGATGAAAAATACTTGCGATAAATGCGGATTTAAATCAACGCATAAGGAAGTGTTTGCCGTGTTTCACGTTGATGGTGATTTAAACAACTGTAAACACACTAACTTAAAAACTATATGTGCTAATTGTCAGCGAGTCCTGCATAAAGAGGGTGTTCGCTGGCGACAAGGGGATCTTGTACCAGATTTTTAACCTGGGCAAACAACTCATCTATACTGCCGTTGTTATCTAAAACAGCATTAAAATCAGTTCCTACCCAAGCTGTTTCACTAGCGTGAATTTTAAACTTTTCAAGATTACTTTTACTTAGTGCCCAACGAGTATTTCCATTAGGGCCTTTATTTGCGTATACTGCATCCTCGTACCATTCAGGTTCAGGGCCACGCACAACACGGATAACAATGCCGCCGGCGTCTTTAATTGATTTGATTTCGTTAGGAAAACGGCAATCGCTAATGACAATATCATCTGTACTGTTACGTAGTTTATTTTCCAAGCTGGCAATCCAAATATTATCGTGGAAACCTTTTCGGCACACTTCTGTACCCCAATATTGCAATACCCAGCGTGGTGTTAAGTTGGGCATATTTAGACGCTCTGCCCACCAAGGATCAACTTGTTCTCGCCACTCACGTGCTTGTTTAGTGCGACCTTCTAGCATGGTTCTGTCCCAGCCAAACACTACACTTACAGCATCTTTGAGTGTATTAGCAAAACTTTCTCGTCTAAAACCGTGATAATTTGTAAGATAGTCAGCAATAGTATCTTTGCCAGAACCAATAAAACCGCACACACCAATAATCATAAGAGTCCCCTAAAGTAACTCTAGTATATAACAGTTTTATTACAAGGTCAAGATTTTTTTAACCAATTACAAAGGTATAAGGAGTGCCGCCAGGAACAAGCTCATAAATTTCTTTTTCGAGCTTTTCAATTTCTTTATCGCCTTCTTGTTTTAGTGCGGTGCCGTTGAGTTGAATTCCACTGCCGCCTGGACCAGCAATGTTGCCAAATTTGCTACGAGCTTCTCCAAGCATTTGTTTACATACTGCTAGGGTATAATCGTATAACCATTGTTTAGCATAGATATCTTGTAGCAATATAAAATCAGGTCGGTAATTGTGTGTGCGTAACAACACTTGCTCGCCTTGGGCAAATGGACGTTGTAATATTGTTAGTAAATGGTTGCTTTGGCGCCACTTAAATTCAATGTAAGCACCAAACATACGTCCTACTAATTTTTGATAGCCAGCAAATAGTTCATACGTTGCCAGTCCGCCCATCATACTACCAGTCAGCAAATAACTGTTTGTATACGCTAAATTAAACGGTTCAAAAAGGGTACCGCCTGCACCTAACCCACTTCTACTACCAACTGCTCTTCTAAAGATACTCTGAACTTCAATTACTTCATTGGGCAAGCGGTACTCGTTTTGATCTTGTATTAGTTCCAAGAACATATAGCTTTCTTCTACAGATGCACTGCTTCGTTGACGAAATTTTGTAATAGCACGATCTAATGCTATTTCATAGTGTTTAGGGTCTAGTTCAACTTCAACCATGCCGTCGCCCAACATAGTTTTAACGTAATCAAATGCTTTATTACGCTCTATAACGCTGTCGGATTCACCAGGATCTGTTGGGTAAATATCTGCCATATTAAGTTCTCCTAGTATATTTATCTTGCGATAAATATCATTATGCCACGTTTATCATTATACAAACCCGAACAAGGGCAAGATTATAAGTTCATGGATCGTCAGATTTCTGAAATGTTTCAGGTTGGCGGTACAGACATATACTTGCACAAATACCTAGGCCCTAAGATTGCCACAGAAGGTACCGCAGATCAGCCTATTTACGATGCTGTTAAAGAAACAAATATTCAAGATTTGTTATTTTTAGAAAATCGTGATAGAAAATACAGTGAAGAAATTTACCGTATTCGCGGACATTACAACGTACAAAATATTGATTTTAATCTAAGCCAATTTGGATTGTTTATTGACAATGACACAATTTACATGACTGTACATATTAATGATTTTATCAAGTACATTGGTCGTAAACCATTGAGCGGAGATGTTATTGAACTACCTCACCTACGTGATAATTTTGCATTAAATGAATACGAAATAGGCTTGCCGCGCTACTATGTTATCGAAGATGTTGGCCGTGCAAGTGAAGGTTTTAGTGCTACTTGGTATCCTCATTTATACAGATTAAAACTTAAAAAAATTACAGATGCTCAACAATTTGCTGACATACTTGACAAGCCAGCAGTTGATGCTAATGGTGATCCTATTGATAAAACATTACGAGAAATACTGAGTACTCGTGGTGCAGAACTTGAAATTAATGACGCTGTTATTTTACAAGCAGAAGCAGATTCTCCACAAAGCGGTTACGAAACACGACAGTTTTATACATTAGCAGTAGATGAAAAAGGTAAAGCCACACTCAATACAGCAGATAATACAACTGAACTTGATGCAAGTATTTCATCTATCACAGCACTAGAATCAAACAAACGTCCAGTTAGAACAGGTTATACTGGATTTCTTGTTGGAGATGGTTTTCCGCAAAACGGATATGATTTTGGCCACGGAATACAATTTCCAGAAGCACCAGGACCTGATGATTTCTTTTTACGTACAGACTTTTTACCTAATAGATTATTCCGTTTTGATGGCACACGTTGGGTCAAAGTAGAAGATGCTGTGCGTATGAATATGACAAATAGTGATACACGTCAAACACATACTACAGGATTCATTAATAATACAAATTACATTTACAACGAAGCCATTGGCATTGACTGGTTGAAACTTCCTCCAGAAGTTATTCTTCCTGCTACAGTTCCAGTAAATTACAATTATGTATTCAATACAAATATCAACTATCAAGAGTCGTTGTATGTTGTCTTTAAATTAGAAACATTAGAAATAGTTTATGTAGTTGCAGATAATACTGGTATTATATCTAATAATTCTGGCAAAGTGAGAATTACTCTTCCAGAATTTTCTGACGGATCATTTACTGTTGGAAAGTCTTACAAAATTACAAGTTTAGGAACTACTGATTTTACATCACTTGGTGCAAGTTCTAATACTGTAGGAACTACGTTTGTTGCTACTAGTTCTGGTAATACTAATAATACTGGTACAGCATCAGAGTTTTTACCATACGACGGTGTTTGGAAACTTAGCTTATGCAACAACCGAGAAGCTCAACGACAAAGCCTTAGCAAGGCTCTTAGACCTAAGGCAGATTTATAATGCAACATTTTTACGACGGACAAATAAGACGTTATCTTACACAAACAATTCGTGTCTTGAGCAATTTTACAGTGAGATACGGTGACGGTACACTAGTTCGTGTTCCTGTAATGTATGGAGATGCTGATAGACAAGCTGCTGCAATCATACGTCAAAACAGTGAAAACAAAATTAACAGTGTTCCACGAATGAGTGTTTATATTAGCGGCTTAGAATTAGATAGAAACCGCCTAGGCGATCCAAGTTATGTTGGCAAAGTTCATGTTAGAGAACGTGAAATTAATGACAGCGATCCAGCAAATCCAGTTTATACAACAGGCCAAGGTCGTAACTATACAGTAGAACGTTTAATGCCAACTCCGTTTAAATTAAGTTTAAAATGTGATGTGTGGACTGCAAATACAGAACAAAAACTACAACTGTTAGAGCAAATATTAGTATTATTCAACCCTAGTTTAGAATTACAAACCACTGACAACTATATTGATTGGACTAGTTTGACGGTATTAAATTTAGGACAAGTTACTTGGTCAAGTCGTACAGTGCCTGTTGGCAACGATACTCCGATTGACATTGCGTCAATATCTTTTGAAACTCCAATTTGGATTAGTCCGCCTGTTAAAGTTAAACATCTTGGTGTTATTACAAAAATTATTACTAGTATACATCAGGGTTCTACTATTGATAAAAATACATATATTGACGGTCTTGGTCAGCCGCTTGCAGGACCAGAGTTAACAGTTGGTCAGTTACTTACTCGCGATGTTGTAACTATCACTGATTACAACATTCAGGTTTATAATAATCAAGCTATCTTACTTCATAAAACAGAAAGCAGTGTACCTCGAGAACCTACATTGGATATACCGGTTCGTCAAGGAACACCTATTGAATGGCAAACAGTATTTGATGCCTATCCTGGAAAATATAACGCTGGTTCAAGCGCACTTTATCTAACACAACCTAATGGAACTGAAGTAGTTGGAACAGTTGCCATTAGCCCGCTAGATCCAACAATATTAACAATTTCTTGGGACGCAGATACACTTAATACTAACACAGGTATCGATAGTAACGGTAATTTAGATACAGATCCAGACTATAATGCTGCAGGAAGTTATCGTCCAGGCAGTCCTGGCACCTTTGATGCTATCATTGATCCTCAAAAAGTTTATCCTGATCATGGTATGCAAAATGTTGAAGCTGGAGATAGATTTTTAATTGTTGAAGATATTGGTGCAGTTGATAACGAAGACGGACCTGATGCTTGGAAATCTACAGGCGGAGACGATTTTGTTGCTAAGGCAAACGATATTATTGAGTGGACTGGTACAGAGTGGAATGTAATATTTGATTCAACTCAAGAATCAGACACCTTGCTCTATCAAACTAATATATATACTGGAGTACAATACG
>Ga0315907_10002363_pt1 | contig 23879 bp, 24 predicted proteins | sample LakEriMetagenome_3_FD_203525 | JGI IMG/M metagenome (GOLD analysis project Ga0315907, IMG submission 203525) | Freshwater fungal communities from buoy surface, Lake Erie, Ohio, United States - Buoy 12 MA123 | ecosystem: Environmental > Aquatic > Freshwater > Lake > Lake biofilm | place: USA...
GAGTGGCAACAATACTGAGTATGCAGCATATATGAAAGCATTCTGGTTAACCGCTTTAGGTTCTCAAGAAGCTTTTGATAAAGCATTGCAGGATGGTGTATTGGAAACCCAGGCAACTGTTTCTGCCGGAAGCTATAGTAGTGCTGCCTTAGCGGCTGCTGCAACAGCAGCTTCATCAGCTAAGAAAGGTGGGAAAACGGAATTGGTAATCTATCAGAAAAATACAATTGGTAGTGGTAAGGATGCAAACAACCCTTGGTTACAAGAGTTGCCGGATCCAATCACTAAAGCTACGTGGGACAACTACGCGATCATCTCTTATGCTATGGCCAAAGAAATGGGTATCGCATTAGACGATCTGTATGAGGTCGAAGTAACCAAACCGGTTATTAACCTGAAAGTTAATGGCAAGGAAATGAAACTTCCTATCCTCGCTATCCCGGGTATGCATCCAAACGTGATAGCTGTTGCAGTTGGTTATGGCCGTACTGAGAAAGTAGGTCGTGCCGCAGCAAACGTAGGTACCAATGTATATCCACTTGTTGGTTTCAACGGAACTACATTTGACTATTCGGTTGCTAGTGTAGAAGTTGAGAAAACAAAAGAGGTTTATAAAGTAGCCTACACCCAAACGCACAACCAGTATGAAGGTCGTACCGAAGTGGTAAAAGAATATAGCATTGCAGATTTCCGTAAGAACACCAATGTAGTAGCGGAGGTAAAAGAAAAGCTTGCTGAAGACTATGCCAAGAAAACGGGCGATTATGCTGCTGAAGGTACGTTATATCCAAGCTTCCCTTATCCAGGTCCGAAGTGGGGAATGAGCATTGATTTGAATAGCTGTATTGGTTGCGGAGCTTGTTCTGTAGCTTGTACAGTTGAAAATAACGTAGCTGTAGTTGGTAAGTCTGAAGTGCTGCGCATGCATGAAATGCATTGGTTGCGTATTGATCGTTATTTTGCCACCTATCGTGATGATTCAGGCAACGATGATCTGGACAATCTGAATGTGGTATTTATGCCTATGCTTTGTCAGCATTGCGATAATGCTCCTTGTGAAAATGTGTGCCCGGTGAATGCAACTAACCATAGTAGTGAAGGCATCAACCAGATGGCGTATAATCGTTGTATTGGAACAAGGTATTGTGCCAATAACTGTCCTTACAAAGTACGTCGTTTCAATTGGGCTGATTATATGGGTGCAGACAGTTTCAAAGATAATCAACGTGAGGTGCTTGATGATTCCGTGATGATGATGAATGATGATCTAACCCGCATGGTACTGAATCCGGATGTAACCGTTCGTACCCGTGGTGTAATTGAAAAATGTTCATTCTGCGTTCAGCGTTTACAAGAAGGTAAATTAACCGCTAAAAAAGAGAATCGTCCAATAGAAACCGGCCATGAGGGCAAGTGGGATGTTCGTACAGCTTGTCAGCAAGCTTGTCCAACCAATGCTATCGTATTCGGTAATGTAAATGATAAGAATAGTGCGATCTCTAAAGTACGTGAAGGCGAGCAAAAGAAGCTTGTGTATCATGCACTTGATCAATTGCATGCTTTACCAAGTGTAAGCTATTTGGCAAAGATTCGCAACACCGACCGAAAAGTAGGCGTTGCAGAAAGTGCACATGGTTCAGCTGAAACACATGATGATCATAAAGCAGATACATTATCAACTGGTCATCATTAAGAATAAACAAACATTAGCTAATTAGATAATAAGCGAAATAAATGAGTGTTGTTAAATACGAATCGCCGATCAGAGAGCCACTAGTGGATGGTAATAAAACCTACCACCAGGTAACTGAGGACATCTGTACGCCAATTGAGGCCAAACCTTCCCGACTTTGGTACATCGGATTTTATATTTCTGTTGCCCTGCTGATGTTTGGGGTATATTCCGTGTATCGAGAGGTAGTTTATGGTATTGGTCAGTGGAATTTGAACCGTACGATCAACTGGGGTTGGGATATTACCAACTTCGTATGGTGGGTAGGTATTGGTCACGCAGGTACGTTGATTTCTGCTATCCTTCTCCTGTTCCGTCAGGGATGGAGAACGGGTGTAAACAGAGCAGCAGAAGCGATGACGATCTTCGCGGTGATTTGTGCTGGTCAGTTTCCTATTTTCCACATGGGTCGTGTTTGGGTAGCCTTTTTTACCCTTCCTTATCCAAATACACGTGGTCCGTTATGGCCAAACTACAACTCTCCTTTGATGTGGGACGTATTTGCCATTTCTACGTATTTCACTGTATCGTTATTATTTTGGTATTCAGGCTTGATTCCAGATATGGCTACTGTTCGTGATCGTGCTAAAACAAAATTGCGCAAACATTTATATGGTATTGCTGCATTTGGCTGGACGGGTAGTACCAAGCACTGGCAGCGTCATGAAAGTTTATCCCTGGTGTTGGCAGGTTTGTCAACTCCGCTTGTACTTTCTGTTCACACGATTGTATCCTTTGACTTCGCTACTTCTGTAATTCCTGGATGGCATACAACGATTTTCCCACCCTACTTCGTTGCGGGTGCGATTTTCTCAGGATTTGCGATGGTGCAAACGTTGATGCTAGTGGCACGTAAGGTGATGAATCTTCAGGATTATATCACCATAGGGCATATTGAAGCCATGAACAAAGTAATTGTACTTACCGGTTCCATTGTAGGTGTAGCCTACCTCACGGAGTTATTCATGGCATGGTATAGCATGGTGTCATTTGAGCAGGATATTTTCTTTAAATATAGAATTGCTGGTGCATACGGATGGAGCTACTGGCTGATGATGAGCTGTAATGTGATTTCACCACAGTTATTCTGGTTCCGTAAGCTTCGTCGTAATATTTTATTTACGTTCATCATGAGTATTGTGGTGAATATAGGAATGTGGTTTGAGCGGTTTGTGATCATCGTTTCCTCATTATACCGTGATTATCTTCCTTCTTCATGGTCGATCTATTATCGTCCAACAATTTGGGAAATCGGGTTCTATGTAGGAACGTTCGGATTATTCTTTACTTGTTTCTTCCTATTCTCAAAGTATTTCCCAGTTATTGCAATAGCTGAAATCAAGAGTGTGTTGAAGACAACAGGAGAAAGTTTTAAGAATGATATGGTTACGTTGGATAATAAGAATATGGATGAGTTTCTGCATGAAATGCATCACGATGCACATCATGAGGGCAATGTAACCGTTAAGCATCATTAATCAACAATAAGAGTAAAACTCGATACATGGCAGTTAAAAAATTCGTTGTAGGTTGTTTTGATGACGAGAAAGCATTGTTCCCAGCTGTAGCAGCAGTGCGCAAAGCAGGGTACAAGATTCACGATATCTATACACCATTTCCCGTGCATGGATTGGATCATGCGATGGGTCTCCGTGAGACAAGTTTGCATACGGCAGGTTTTGTTTTCGGTTTAACCGGTACCACAACAGCTGTATCTTTCATGACATGGTCATTTACAAAAGACTGGCCGGTGAACATTGGTGGTAAGCCCAATTTTGCTTTACCAGCCTGGATACCGATCACATTTGAGTTAACGATACTGATGGCAGCTGTAGGCATGGTATTGACATTTTGCTATCTCTGTCAGTTAGCACCCTTCATTAAGAAGCATCATTTCCATCTTAGAGCAACAGATGATCTATTTGTGATGGTAATTGAATGTACTTCCAAAACAAATGAAGATGAGTTGAAGAAATTCCTTTCGTCAAACGGAGCGCAGGAGGTTAATACACAAATCGCAGAAGACGGTTGGTGGGTTGGCCGTTACGACAAGGAAGACAAACTGTATAAAGACGAACAGGTAATCGCATAACCGAAGATCCTATTGAACATGAAAAAATTATCTATTATATCACTCACTGTTACTTCAATAGCTATGGTTATTAGCTGCAGTGATGTTAAGCGGACACCAGGAAGTGATTATATGCCGGATATGCGTTATAGCCGTGCATACGAAACGTACTCTACAAGTCCCGTTTTTGCAGATGGTCAAACGAATCGTCAGCCTGTGGCTGGTACTATGAAGCGTGGCGAAGTGTATCCATTCCATTTAGCACAAGATGCACCTGGTGATTCAACAAATTATGTGGCTTCAAAGGCTGTTAAGAATCCTCTACCTCCTTTGAATGAGAAAGACATGAAAGAGGCTGAGCGTCTGTATTTGATCAATTGTGGTATTTGCCATGGTCCAAAACTAGATGGTAATGGCCCTTTGTATAAAGGAGGTGATGGTCCTTATCCGGCAAAGCCAGCAACATTGGTTGGAGATGCAAAATATGAGGCAATGCCTGAAGGCCAGATGTACTATTCTACTACTTATGGTAAGAACCTGATGGGCAGCTATGCTTCTCAGCTTCAGTCAAAAGAAAGATGGATGGTGATTGCCTACATAAAAGCGAAGCAAAAGCCGGCGGCAGCGGCTCCAGCTTCTGGGACTGACTCTACTGCTAAAGCAAACTAATCTTACAAAGAACGTTATCAATAAGATCCGATGATCAAGCAACAATTTGAAATTACTCCGGGATACAAGAAGTGGACAAATGCCCTTTTAGGTGTTGGCGGAACGGTATTGTTACTAGGAATTTTCTTTCTAGCTTTCAGTAAGGATGAACATAACCAGACTCGCTTCTGGGCTGTATTATTACAGAATAGTACGTTTTTCCTCTTGGTAGTCAATGCCAGTATGTTCTTCCTTTGCGTCACCACGATGGCAATGGGCGGTTGGCAGGTGTCGTTCAGACGTGTGCCCGAGGCAATCTCTTCTCTAGTGCCGGTTTTCAGTGTTTTAGCATTAATTGTGTTCCTTGGAATCATCTTTGGACATCAACACCATATTTATCATTGGATAGATAAAGAGCACCTGGATCCAATCCTTAAAGGGAAGAGTGGGTTTTTGAATCCAACTTTCTTTCTCGTATGGACGATTATTGCATTGAGTGCTTGGTCATTTATTGGAAAGAAAATGCGTGACCTTTCAAAAGAAGCGGATGAATCCATGGATCTGGAGCAAGGAAAGAAATTCATACATAAGAATACCATTTGGGCTTCTGCCTTTTTAATCTTCTTCGGTCTGACCGTAGGATCTACTATTCCTTGGTTATGGTTGATGAGCATTGATGCGCACTGGTATTCTACCATGTATAGCTGGTACACTTTCGCCAGCACATTCGTTGCTGGTATGTCGCTGGTTGCTTTATACGTGGTTTACCTTAAAAATCAGGATTATCTTGAATTGACAACAGAAGAGCAATTACATGATATTGGTAAATTCATGTTTGCTTTCTCTGTATTCTGGACATATCTATGGTATTCACAGTTCATGCTTATCTGGTATGCAAATATTCCAGAAGAAACGGTTTACTTCAAGCCTCGTATGCAAGGTCCTTATCGTGCTATTTTCTTCATCAATTTAATTGTGAATTTTTTACTTCCATTCCTGTTATTGATGAGAAGAGGCTCGAAGCGTAACTATACCACTATTGCTTATGTTGCGGTAATTATAATTGTAGGTCACTGGATCGACTTTTACCAAATGGTAATGCCTGGTCCGATGGGTGAACATTATAGTTTAGGTTGGTTTGAATTCGGTATTCTTGCATTTTATGCTGGCTTGATCATGCATTTTGCAGGTAAAGCATTAACGAAAAGTCCATTGGTGCCAAAATATCACCCATTCCTTAAGGAGAGTGCTATTCACCATACGTAATGGTATGTAACGTATTAAAGAATTTTTTAAAAGAAGATAAATAAACATATGTCAGGTTATTTAATCCTAGCGATCCTTGTTCTGGCCTTTGTGGTGATTTTCCAAATCGCTAAAGCCAGCGAATATGTTTCCGTGTTGAAGGGAGAGGAAAAATCTTTCCAACAGAGTAATAAGATCAATGCCTTCCTTTTTATTGTATTCCTGGTCCTTGGTTTAGCAGGAGCATATTGGTGTAATGAGTTATTTTATAAAAAAACATTACTAGGTGTTCCTTCTGCATCCGACCATGGTGAGAAGATTGACTTTATGATGTGGATCACGTTGGCGATTACAGGGTTTGTATTTTTCTTGACCCAGATACTTCTGTTCGTATTTGCTTATCAATATCAATACAAGGAAAATCAAAAGCCATTCTATTATCCGCATAATAATAAACTGGAGTTTATTTGGACTGCAGTACCTGCCATTTTTCTATCCGTACTGGTAGGTTTTGGATTATACTATTGGTTTGGAATTACCAAGGAAGCTCCAAAAGAATCACAGATCGTGGAGATAACGGGTAAACAGTTCAACTGGCTAGTACGTTATCCTGGAAAGGATGGAGTGTTAGGTAGAAAGAACTATCGTCTAACCGATGCTTCTAATGGTAACGCGTTGGGTGTGGATTGGGAGGATGGAGCAAGTCATGATGATATTGAAGCAACTGAAGTACACTTGGTAGTGGGCAAACCTGTAAAGTTCGTGATCAATGCTCAGGATGTGATCCATGATGTGGGGTTACCACATTTTCGTTTGAAGATGGATGCTGTTCCTGGTATTCCAACTACTATATGGTTCACGCCAAAGTACACGACTGACGAAATGAAGAAGATTACTGGTAATAAGGATTTCGTATATGAGGTCTCTTGTGATCAGATGTGTGGTTCTGGTCATTATTCCATGAAGGGTATCATTATAGTGGAAACACAGGAGCAATATAACCAGTGGTTGGCTTCAAAGAAACCACAATATGTTACCAATCGTGAAGCTGCTGCACCTGCCGCTCCGGCTGCAGGAAGTGCATCAGCAAAACCAATAGCAAAGGCAATAAACTAAATATTAATAAACGGCTTTCAACTAATAACAGATGAGTGCAACAACGATTCAAGGACAAGAAGTAGCGTCTGTGGTGCATGGACACGATGGTCATGATGGCCACGATCACCACCATGAGGAGTCATTTATCTCCAAGTATGTATTCAGTCAGGATCATAAGATGATCGCCAAGCAATTCCTTATAACAGGGATGATCTGGGCGATCATTGGTGGATTGTTTTCGGTTTTATTCCGTTTGCAATTAGGATATCCTGATATGACTTTTCCGTTCCTGGAAGATATTTTTGGAAGATGGGCTCAAGGAGGGAAGATCAGTCCAGATTTTTACTATGCTTTGGTGACGATGCATGGTACTATTCTGGTATTCTTTGTATTAACGGCAGGGTTGAGCGGAACATTCGCTAACCTCTTGATTCCATTTCAGATTGGTGCGAGAGACATGGCTTCTCCTATGTTGAATATGCTTTCGTACTGGTTCTTCTTTGGAGCATCGATTGTCATGTTTGCCTCTCTGTTTGTTCAAACAGGTCCTGCATCAGGTGGTTGGACAATCTATCCTCCATTGAGTGCATTAGGACAGGCTGCTGAAGGTTCCAAGATCGGTATGGATCTGTGGCTGGTATCGATGGCATTGTTCATTGTTTCATCGTTATTGGGAGGTCTGAACTATATCTCTACCATTTTGAATATGCGTACCAAAGGTATGAGCATGACGCGTCTGCCACTTACGATTTGGGCTATATTCTTTACTGCAGTATTGGGTGTACTTTCGTTTCCTGTATTACTTTCCGGTGCTATCCTATTGTTATTCGATCGTAACCTTGGTACCAGTTTCTATCTTTCTGACATTGTGGTGAAAGGGGAGATCCTTCCAAATGAAGGTGGTAGTGCTATACTCTTTCAGCACTTGTTCTGGTTCCTTGGTCATCCGGAAGTGTATATCATTTTGTTACCAGCCATGGGTATGGTTTCAGAAGTATTGAGTATCAATTCACGCAAGCCGATCTTCGGTTATATGGCCATGGTGGTTTCATTATTTGCTATTGCTGCACTGGCCTTTTTGGTTTGGGCGCATCACATGTTCGTAACCGGATTAAATCCATTCCTTGGTGCATTCTTTGTGTTATTGACTCTTCTAATCGCTATTCCGTCAGCAATTAAAGTATTCAACTGGTTGACCACTCTATGGAAAGGTAATCTCCGTTTTACACCAGCCATGTTATTTGCTATAGGTTTTGTGAGTCTGTTTATTTCTGGAGGATTGACAGGAATATTTCTTGGTAATTCAACATTAGACCTTCATCTGCATGATACTTATTTTGTGGTAGCCCACTTCCATATTGTTATGGGTGTAGCATCATTCTTTGGAATGTTTGCCGGAGTATATCATTGGTTCCCTAAGATGTATGGTCGCTATATGAACAACACATTAGCGTATATCCATTTTTGGGTAACGTTAGCAGGAGCCTATCTGATCTTCTGGCCAATGCATTATCAGGGATTTGCAGGTATGCCTCGTCGTTATTATGATTACTCAAATTGGGAATCATTCAAACAATTTATTGAGTTGAATCAATTCATCAGTACGGTAGCTATGGTTGTATTTGCAGCCCAGTTATTATTAGTGTTCAACTTCTTCTATTCGATCTTCAAAGGGCGGAAGGTTACTTCAGAGAATCCTTGGGGGGCGAATACATTGGAATGGACAACGCCAATCAATCCAGGACATGGAAACTGGCCTGGTGATATTCCTGAAGTTCATCGTTGGGCTTATGACTATGGTAAGGATGGAAAAGAATTCATCCCACAGACTGAGCCTATTGGAGATGATGAATCAAAACATTAAAAAATAATCGTTCGAAGGGACGATAAGATATTTGACAACAGTGCATGATAATGAGGAAGAGGCTTCATCAGGTATGAAGCAAAAGTTCAGGGACTATTTTCAGTTAATGAAATTTACCCTGAGCTTTACGGTGGTTTTTTCTTCGGTCGTTTGCTATTTAATGGCAATACCTAAAGGAGAGCCAGTGGAAGTTGTATTAGTTCTTTTACTTTTTGTTGCCGGTATGTTGATCACGGGTTCAGCCAATGCCATCAACCAGGTAGTTGAAAAAGATACCGATGCTGTCATGAGTCGCACCTCTAAAAGACCAGTGGCTTCAGGTAGGATGTCTCCAGATGAAGCATGGTCATTTGCCCTTATAGCGGGTACAATAGGTGTCTTTATCATGTGGTATGTATTCAATGGAACGTCTGCATTACTATCTGCTTTCAGTCTTTTTCTTTACGCGTTTGTATATACACCGCTTAAGAAAAAGCATTCGATTGCAGTATTGGTCGGAGGAATACCAGGAGCGCTACCTTGTTTGATCGGATGGGTTGCAGGAACCGGTGAATTGTCTATTGGAGGTTGGATCTTATTTGGGATCCAGTTCTTTTGGCAGTTTCCTCATTTTTGGGCTATCGCCTGGATCGCGTATAATGATTATGCAAAAGCGGGATTCAAATTATTGCCCAGTGTAGGTGGACCAACAAAATATGCGGCAGTGCAGGCTTTATTGTATGCTATCATGCTCATTCCTTTAGGTATTTTACCTTATGTATGGGAGATGAGTGGAGTGATCTCTTTGGTAATTGTTGGATTAGCCAACGCATTTATGGTTTGGCAGTGTATTCGATTGTTCAACGAGATGGACATTAAAGCGGCGAGAAGGGTAATGTTTACTTCGTATATCTATCTTCCGGTAGTTTTGTTAGCATTATTGGCGGATAAAATATATTAATAGTTTAATTGACATAATGTGATTGAGCAGAGATCAAAGATCCACCCCCATAAATTTACTTTATGGGTAGCCATTGGGAGTATCCTAATGATGTTTGCCGGTTTGACCAGTGCATACATTGTTAAGCGTGCTCAGGCAAGTTGGGCATTATTGGAAATTCCAGTTGTATTCTGGATATCCACGATGGTCATTCTGGCTAGCAGTGGCACGATCTATCTGGCGCAGAAAGCGTTCAAAGAAAGATCTTTTCAGAAGTATAGATCCTTATTGGGTCTTACGGCGATAATGGGTCTGGCTTTTGTGATCTTACAGGTGGTGGGGTTCATGCAGTTTGGGCGGCAGGACATAAAACTAATTGGTGCGGGATCTAATGCATCGTATAGTTTTCTACTGGCGATCGCGGGGTTGCATGCATTGCACTTGATTGGAGGAGTGGTTGCATTATTTGTCATTTATCTAAAAGCAAAAAGTACACGAGTTAAAATATACAGTTCGGTACCTATTGAAGTAGTTTCTACCTACTGGCATTTTGTAGATTTGTTGTGGTTATATCTAATCATCTTTTTTAGTTTGATGAAATAATCATAACGGAAATAAAAAATTGAGAACCCAAAACTTGTAATAAAAACAATGGCAACTGGAGCAACAGCGGATTTCAAATGGTGGGGCGGGGGACGAAGCCCGTTCAATGTTGAATATGGTAAAGTAATGATGTGGTATTTCCTGATGAGTGATGCGTTCACTTTCGGGGCATTCCTAATTTCATATGGCACCATTCGATTCAGCCAGAACTACTGGCCAGATCCAAACCACGTATTTAACGCATTCCCGTTTGCAGGGCATGCCAATTTACCCCTTGCTTTTGTGAGCTTGATGACCTTTATTCTAATCATCAGTTCCGTTACAATGGTATTGGCTGTACATGCTGGGCATCACAACGATAAAAAGGGGGTGATTAAATGGATGATCTGGACCATTATCGGAGGTTTTGCATTCCTTGGTTGTCAGGCTTGGGAATGGACGCACCTGATCATGGGTGATCATGAAGTACTGATCAATGGAGCTATACAAAAGATCGGCACCACCGTTACCCAAAACCCTTGGGGTCCTGAAGTTTTACATAATGGGGCAATGGTATCAACACCTGGTCCTGTTGCATTTGGTGGTTATTTCTTTGGCATTACCGGGTTCCATGGTTTCCACGTATTTTCCGGTGTAGTGATCAATATCATTATGCTGCTTATGACCATGAACGGAGTTTTTGAAAGACGTGGACATTATAATATGATCGAGAAGGCAGGTTTATACTGGCACTTTGTAGATCTGGTATGGGTTTTCGTATTTCTTTGTTTCTATCTTATCTAATCCGATCTAAACGTATTTGTCGATATGCAACATCAATTAAACAGTCATTCTCCTGAAGTTAGTTATCATCCTGAGCATAAGGATGGACAGGTAAAAAAGATCATTCGTACTACTATCATCCTTTCTGTGATTACCATCATTGAATTGGGGTTAGGTTTTGCAATTTATTTCATGACTAAGGCGGGTAATATTATTCCTGGGTTATTCTTATTTTTTAAGGGTGCTATTGTAATCCTTTCTTTATTAAAAGCATTCTATATTGTTGGCGTTTTTATGCATTTAGGTGATGAGATACGCAACTTTATGATGACTATAATTGTTCCTTTATTATTGTTTATCTGGTTTATCGCTGCTTTCCTTTGGGATGGTAATGCCTGGAAAAATCTTCGCAATACTGACGCCGGAAGCAAGCCAGCGACAGAGCAACATGCAGCTCCACATGGAGCGCAAAAGCCGGGAGCAGAATAATGTTTGCTTTGAAATATCAATGCATTTAATCATGTCCCGGAGTTAATTTCGGGACATATTTTTTAAATAGAATTAGCGGATCAGCCATTATTTCGAATGAACAAAAGAACCTTACTTGCTATAACTGTAGCTGTTTTACTGCCAGTGGCCTCCTATCTAATAGTGAACCACTACAGCAAATCGGCTGTGGTCATGCCTAAACGGTATTTTTACGATACTGTAGTTGCCGTTACCAAAGATGGCAAAACGGCTATGGATACGGTTTGGCATCAGGTAAGGCCAATGGTATTGACGAATCAGTTTGGGAAGCAGGTTACCTTAAATGATTCAGCATGGAAAGGGAAGATCCTGGTGGTGGATTTTATTTTCACTTCTTGTCCAACTATTTGTCCAACCTTGACTCGAAACATGAAACGAATACAGGACGCATTTAAAACTGATTCTGTGTTAAGGTATGTGTCGATCACTGTTGATCCAGCCCGAGATTCAGCGGCTAAACTAAAAGCATTTGGTGATCGTTTTAATATCAATCATGATACTTGGGCCATGCTTACAGGGACTAAAGATTCGATCTATCATCTTGCTTTAAAAGAATTTAAGGCTAATATTGCCTCTACTGATGTGGATACTAATTTCATCCATACCGATAAATTCTTTTTATTAGATAAAGATAGAGTGGTGCGTGGGTGGTATAATGGAATGGATTCTGCCCATTTGGATAGATTAATTAATGATGCTATTTTGCTGATGTTGGAGCGCGATAAGAAAAAGAAACGTAATCTTTTTAGAAAATAAACTGCTATGTTACATCCTACTTTTCAGAAAAATGATGGTTTAGCTAAAGGGCTGATCTATACAGTTTCTGCCGTTGTTTTTATTGCCGTAGTGATCCTTTCAAGAGTGAAAATAGAGATCGATCTCGGCTTCAATGTACATGTGTTTGCAACCCTTAATGCTGTTTTAAATTCTTTAGTATCCGTTGAGTTAGTTATCGCATTAGTTGCGGTGAAAAGAGGGTATTATGCATTGCATCGAAACTTAATGATCAGTGCGATGGGTCTTTCCGTTTTGTTTTTGGTTTCCTATATCGCCCATCATCTTCTGGCCGATAGTACTCCTTTTGGAGGCGAGGGTTTGATCCGTTATGTTTATTACTTTATTCTCATTACGCATATTTTCCTGGCAGCAGTAATCTTACCATTTATTTTATTTACGGCTTACCGCGGGTTAACTGGGGAATGGGCTATGCATCGCAAACTTGCTAAAATTACTTGGCCCATTTGGTTTTATGTTAGTGTAACTGGTGTAGTAGTATATCTACTGATTTCGCCTTATTATCAGTAATCAATTTTCTTGTTCGCGTTTTTTCAAAAGTTCTGTCCTTCTTGGCTCTGGAACTTCTTTGTAATCGTAAGGACAATTCATACATCCATTGCCACAGCATTTACCGGATTTCATATGGTATGCTGCGGTGAGCACCATATAGCCTAATTCATTATAATAAAAATCAACCCCTTCGATCAGCTCTTTTTTCATACTTGTGGTAAAGTCATGAAGATAACAACAAGTGTGAACTTAGAGTTCATTGTTGTCTGTAGCTTTTTGAAATAAAATTTCTTTTAATTCTTTGTCTTTATTTGGAAGTTCTTCTTCTGGAAGTGTGAAGCAGATGTAGTGAATTCGTTGGCTATTCGCGATATCCAAACCTTCGTAATGCGTTTTTATATTTAACTCTTCTGCTCTTTCAGCTTGATTGTATAAGTTATCCCAGCTGATGATGCAGTTAAGGTTAAACATTTTGATGACTAGTTTGGTGAATTCATAGAGATCTGGGGAGTCAGTTTTCAAATGGATCTTTCCACCCGGTTTTAAAATTTTTTGATAATGTCGAAGGTATTTAGGGTGTGTCAATCTTTTTTTAGCGTGAGCCGTTCTCAACTGTGGGTCAGGGAATGTTATCCAAATTTCCTCCACTTCGCCTTTTGCAAAATAGTCGGTAATCTTATCGATATGTGTTCTTAAAAAGCCAACATTGTTCAGCTGATCTTGCAAGGCTTTTTTTGCCCCTACCCAAATGCGGTTTCCTTTAAGATCAACACCCATGAAGTTGCGGTGCGGATATAGTGTTGCCATTCCAATGGTATATTCCCCTTTACCACATGCCAATTCCAAGGTAAGTGGATTGTCATTTTTAAAATGATCTTTCCATTTTCCCTGCATATCTTTTGGGTATTGGAGCACATTTGGGAATTGAGCAACTTCAGCAAATCGAATCAGTTTTTTTTGACCCATACAAACATTGGTTAATTAGCTAATGGGCTAATTAAAGTAAGGGTGCAAATTACTCAAATACTCAATTAGCCAAGGAGTAAATTCACTAATTATAATTGCTAAAAGCAATAACGGCGTTCAGTCCGCCGAAGGCAAAAGAATTGGATAATGCATGGCGGAGTGCCTTGGGTCTGGCTGCATTAGGAACAATATCCAGATCACAATCAGGATCGGCTTCGCGATAATTTACAGTGGGTGGAAGGATATTATGTTGTAAGGCAAGCACGGTGATCACGGCTTCCAGAGCGCTAGTACTTCCGAGGGTATGACCATGTAATGATTTGGTAGCACTAACAGAAAGTTTATTTGCATGATCGCCAAAAACATTTTTGATAGCAGCTGTTTCCATGGCATCATTGACCATTGTGCCTGTGCCATGCGCATTGATATAATCGATCTCCTCTGGTTCTAATTCGGCATCTTGTAATGCCAGTCGTATTGCTTGTTCAGCTCCAGTTTGCGATGGCTTGGTAATATGCGATGCGTCAGAAGTCATTCCGAAGCCTGTAATTTCAGCATAAATAGGTACGCCTCTTCTTTTTGCAGACTCCAACGTTTCGAGAACCAACATCGCTCCTCCTTCACCGAGGATCATGCCTTGACGATCTTTTGAGAAAGGGCGGCAGGTATCTTGTGCTACTACACGAATGGCTTCCCAGGCTTTTAGAAAGCCATAGGTGAGGGGTGTTTCACTTCCACCTGTAAGCGCCATATCACAAACGCCATTTCGAATGAGCCAAAATGCTTGTCCGAGTGCGTGATTGGATGAAGCGCATGCTGTTGAAACTGTGAAAGCAGGTCCTGTTAGTCCAAAAGCCATTGAAACCTGACTAGCTCCTGCATTGGGCATTACCATAGGGATAGCAAATGGATGAGCTCGGTTTTTATTTTCACGGTAGAGATCATACATGATTTTTTCATGTGTATGTTGACCTCCAATACTGGTGCCGGTGATTACCGCCGTACGTTGTTGAAGTTCGGGCGTAAATACTAGTTGTGCATCTGAAACTGCTTGTTTTGCTGCAATCAGGCAAAATTGGGAGAAGCGATCCAGAATATCCAGTTCTTTTTTCTCAAAGTGATCTGTGGGGATATAGTTTTTTACTTCAGCGACAGAAGAAAACTTAATGGAAGCGGCTTCAGGTAGCGTCATAGGAGCGATGCCTGTTTGAGCATTCATAATATTTTGCCAAACTTCATGCTTATGATTACCTATAGCCGAAATGATACCCAGTCCGGTGATCACTACCCTGCGTTCTTGCATGATATTGGTTTAGGCATTAACGAGTTTAGAAAGGCTGTTTACAGCTTCTTCAATAGTTTTGATCTGCAGCACTTCCTGGTTAGGGATACTTACATTAAAATGGTCTTCCAGATCGCTGATCACTTCAACTGAATCCAGCGAATCCATTTCTAAGTCTTCAAATGATTGAGCCATCGTTATAGTTTCTTGGCTCACCCCTTTTTTTGCGGCGATGAGTTCTCTGATTTTTTCAAATACATGCTGCATATCAAGCAAGGTTGGATTATGTACTGAAATTAAGTAATATTATAGACCTTCAAGGGGACTACCGGCCTTGGCTGTAGGAAGTTGGAAGTTTTTTCCGAAATTTGTTTTTCTAATCGTTTTAATAACCCTCTCAATACATGGGCCATGGCAGCTGACAAAGGAAAGGATAAAATATTTCAAGAAGAGTTTAAAGAAGTTCAGGATTTTAAATTCTCCAAAAATGTGGCCTCTGTTTTTGATGATATGGTCACTCGATCGGTTCCATTTTATTTGGAAATGCAACGAATGGTTGCTGAAATTGCAGCGGATCATTGCTTGTCCGGAACAAATATTTACGATCTCGGTTGCTCAACTGGAACGACTATGATCCACATGGATCAGTTTCTTCCAGAGGATGTTAGCTTTGTTGGCATAGATGATTCGGATAGTATGTTGGAAAAATGCAGGGCTAAGATGGATGAGTTTGGGATAAAAAGGCCAACACATTTATTAAATGCAGATCTTAATGCGAATGTAGAAATCAATAATGCAAGCGTGGTAGTCGTTTGCTTAACGCTTCAATTCGTTAGGCCCATTCATCGTTTGAAACTATTGAAGCGTATTTATGATGGTTTGCAAAAAGACGGAGTGATGATTGTTGTAGAGAAAGTGTTAGCTGAGGATAGCTCCTTCAATCGTAAGTTTATTAAGTATTACTACGATTATAAGCGTCGTAATCATTATAGCGATATGGAGATTGCACAGAAACGTGAAGCGTTGGAAAATGTATTGATCCCATATAAATTAACTGAAAACATTACCCTGTTCCGCGAAGCAGGTTTTGGTAATGTAGATACGTTTTTCAAATGGTACAATTTCGCAGGAATTGTAGCTCAAAAATAATATATGGTACAGATTGGTAATTTTTTCTTTAAGTATAGGAATAATCTGTTTATCCTGTTGTATGCCTTATTATGGATGCCGGGCCCATTACTTTTTACGGAAGAATCATGCGGCCCTAATTATTGGATCTATCCATTATTCTCCGGATTGTGTATTACGGTGCTTGGTCAATTGATCAGAGGTATCACCATAGGATTGGCCTATATTATTCGGGGTGGCAAGGATAAAAAAGTATATGCGGAAGAGTTGGTGACAACCGGGATATTCAATCATTGTAGAAACCCTTTGTATGTAGGTAATATATTGATGTTGTTCGGCGTAGGAGTCATGTCGAATAGTTTGTTATATACGCTTGTTGTGATGCCATTATTCCTTTTTATTTATCAGGCAATTGTATTAGCCGAAGAGAATTTTTTAAGGGGAAAGTTTGGTGCGTCATTTGATGCGTATTGTTCAAGAGTAAATCGCTGGATTCCATCTTTCAAAGGATTAGGCTATACCTTATCATCTATGGAGTTCAAGTATAAACGTTGGATACTGAAAGAGTACAATACACAATTTGTTTGGTTGTTGGGTATAATCTTGTTGTTCTACACTAAGTACCCTCAAGTAACTGGCGATGGTAATGATCGTTGGTACATCTTTGGATCATGGGTGTTGGCAGCAATAGTGTTTTATGTAACAGTGAGGTATTTGAAGAAGTCAGGGAAGGTATCTGATGAGTAAATAGTTGGTGATTGTAGTATGGGATTTAAAGTACGAATGAGCCTTTTTTAGTAAATCTCATAGATAGATTCTTTATAAAGTTTTAACATTTATATGTATATATTTGAATGAAATGTACTAAAATGAAAAGATTTATATTGCTTGTAGTATCTGTTTTACTTGCACAGCTATCAATTGCCCAGCAAAATAAAGGTCTATGTAAAATGGCAGTCAACGATGTATCAAATGTGAGTAGTTTTGGCTATTTAGTAAGTTATACTGTTCAGTTTAAGAATACGTCAAATAAATCAGTTGATGGCATTTATTGGACTGCCTATTACTACAACAATAATGGTGATTTGATCAAATCAGAAGAGTCATCCTTTAATTCAACTAGTTTAATAGATCCAGTTGGTTCTGGAGAAACAAAAATAATTGTAAGGGCCCCCAATATTAAAGGTGCATCAAGGGCAATTATTAAAATTAAAAAAGTACATTTTGTTGATGGGACTAAATGCGAATAATGTGAAAGTCAATCTATGAAATATGCAAAAAAAGCCTTGCTCTATAAGCAAGGCTTTTTACTTCGCTGTAGGGGGAGGATTCGAACCTCCACGGGGACGTTAGCCTTCGCACATCGCGGCGGGAAGCAACTCCCCCCGATAAGGTGGTCAACCCCAGTCGGTGACGCTGCAGCATCACTGGCGTTATGCAATGTTTATCCGCTTCCCCCCACCCCCGAGACAAGAGGGTATGTCTGCCAAAAAATTTCATCACCCCACAGTATTAAAGAACAGTAACAGTGCAATGTTAAATAAATTAGCCATTTTATTGATAATATTTCAATAAAAATTTTGAAAATTCAGAAAATATTTAATAATTTACACTTTATATTAGAAAATTACTAAATACCTTATTAAAAATGGCACTAAAATTTAATTTAGACAAACTCGATCTTCAGATCATACAAGCCATGATGGAAGATGCCAGTATTTCCTATGCCGATCTCGGAAAACAATTGTTCGTATCGGGAGGTACTATTCATGTCCGTATTAAGAAATTACAAGAACTCGGTGTGGTTAAAGGTACGAAACTTAACGTGGATATGAAGCAATTGGGCTATGATATTACTGCTTTTGTAGGTATATATCTGGAAAAAAGTTCGCTATATGATCAGGTTGCGGAAGAATTAAAAAAAGTGCCTGAGATCATTCGGCTAAACTATACTACAGGTAATTATAGTATGTTCTTAGAGATCGTTTGTAAGGATATTAATCAGCTTCGATTTGTGTTGCATGATACTTTACAACACATCAAAGGCATAGAACGTACGGAAACATTTATATCGCTCGATGAAAGTTTTAACCGTAATGTGCCCGTGATGAAGCTTCTGCAATGATGTCGTTGTATCAAAAAGTGAAACCGTTTTTAGGCTCACTTTCTTTATTGGTCATACTCAATCTGCTCATTAAGCCTGTCTGGATATTCTGGATTGATCGTGAAGTGCAGAATCGAGCAGGATTATCTGACTATGGAGTGTATTTCGCTCTGATAAATCTATCCATGGTATTTAATTTCCTGCTTGACCTGGGGGTTACTTCGCATGTAAATCGTGAAGTAGCTACTAAACAAACTGAAGCGACAGTATTAATTGAGAAGGCTTTATCCTATAAAATATTTCTTTCCTTTTTGTATTCAGCATGTATAATGCTCATGGCATGGGTAACTGGTGTGTCCAATTTTTATTTGCTTGGGCTTTTAATCGTGCTGCAAATTCTGATATCTCTGCTTCTTTTTTTTAGAGCAGGTTTAACTGCATCCGGTCTGTTCTGGCAGGATTCTGTGATGTCCATTCTGGATAAACTATGCATCATTATTGTTGCAGGTATCTGGCTTTTAACCCATAAAGGCCATAAACTAGATATCCATCAATTTGTATGGTTACAACTCATCACTACTTCAGTTACCTTGATGGCTGCTTACGTATTACTAAAAAATAAAATATCGTTTACTTTTTTTCAATTTCCAAAACTGAAAAAGGAAACGATTATTTCCGCTCTGCCATACGCCCTCAATTATTTTTTCATGACCGCACTCTTGCGGGGTGATGGATTTTTAATAGATCGATTAAGTGGTGCTCATGATGCCGGTATCTATGCTGCGGCATTTCGTTTAGTAGATGCGGTAAATATGTTTGGCTTTTTGTTTGCTGCATTTTTAGTGTCTTACATTGCCCGGGAAGGAATCAATCAAGAAACGGCGTTTATCCTTAGAATTACCAGAACTTTCTTGCTTATACCTGCTGTGCTCCTTTCAGCGATGGGTTGGTTTTATAGCGATAAAATAAATGAGATCTTATATTATTCCAGCTCGACACAAACCACTGAAGTTATCCGTATTTTATTATTATGCTTACCTGCATTGGCGCTGGTTCACATTTATGGCTCAGTTTTGACTGCTGCAGGAGAGATTAAGCTTTTTAGAAATATCAGTGGTATGATGTCCCTTTTGTTAGTATTAACAGACATTGCTTTTATTCCACGATATGGGATCCTATCAGCGGCTTGGGTAGCCGTTGTCTTTCAATCGGTATATGCCCTTATCGTTATGTGGTACGCTATCTCCAAAAAAGGCTTAAAAACATACCTGGTAGATTTAATAGTCATTATGGGTATAGGTTTGGTTTTATGGATATCCTTAAATAGCTAACTTTATAAAAATACAAACGTATGTTGACGGCTCTCATAACGGAAATTGCTGAAAAAAAATGGCGCATCATTTTATTTGTAGGGATCATTACATCCATGACTATTGCCTTAAGTTTAATCTTCCCTAAAGAATATCTGGCGGAGGCGTCTTTACTTCCTGCAAATTCCCGTATGATGGATAAACAGCGACTATATGGTGAGAATATTCAGGAGTTGTATTCAGCCTATGGCTCTGGTGAAGATCTTGACAGAGTATTTGCTGCCATGCAATCCGTAACCGTTTTACAATTTGTGGTGGATAATTTAGACCTCGTTACGCATTATAAATTCAGAGGCAAAAAAAATTCTAAACTTAAGGCTCGTGAATATTTAGAAGATCAAATGAAACTTGTTCGGACAGAATATGGAGAATTAAGGTTACATGTTTGGGATCGGGATACCATCATGGCATCGCGTATTTCAAATCTTCTTATTCAACGTACCCAGTCTGTATTTGATGATATGTTCCAATTATATTACGATCGATCCATCAGTAATTTAAAAAAAGAATTAGCTGATTCTTCCACTAAAAAGCGGACTGCTGATGAATCTGCGTTCATTAAAAGCCGTATTTCGGAGTATGAGGTTACCCGATTAAATCCGCCGCCATCTTTCATTGTAATGGAACCACCGGTCGTTTCTGCTGTTCCCGATAAGCCAGACTTTTTACTGAATATAACCGCTGCTCTATTGATTTCAATCTTTGTATCGATTAGTTATTTTGGTGTTCGCATAGCCCTTCGAACTGCATGATGAAGAAGCTTTCATATCTGCTTTTTCTTTTATTAGTATGTTCCATTCCATTATCAATGGAATTTCAGCTCACCTCATATTTGGGGACTGATCTTCCAGATGAACAATTGATGTGGTTTCTATCGCCGTTGGTCATCTTATTAGCCATACATCAGCGTAAAAAGATTTTTCCCATATTCAATTCACCCATTACGGTGCTTTTAATTCTCTCATTATTTTGGGTGGTTATTACCATTTTATTTTCCGTCGTTCCGTTGTTATCCATAAAATATTTATTAGCTAAATTATGGTACATTATACCTTTTACTATTGGGGTTTTATTTTTTATGAATGATGAGCAATCCCTGATTCGGGCAGCAAAATATATAGTACTATCCTTTTTGTTTACGGTATTGGTTATTTTATTCAGACACGCCTTATTGGGATTCAGTTTTGATGGAATAAAATACATCATGTGGCCATTTTATCGCAATCATGTGAATTATGGGGCATTACTGGTTTGTCTGATCCCGGTTGCGATAGGTCTTTATTTTAATAATAGGAATTGGGCTATTGTGGTCATTATTTTACTAGTGGGGTTATTTTTTACCTACTCACGCGGTGCATGGCTAGCTCTGGCAGTTGGAGGAATAATGGTTTGGTTGATAAAAAGGAGAATGGTGCAATGGGCTTTATTATCGGCAACTATCATAGTTCTTTCTATAAGTGTATGGTTGCTTAAGGATAACCATTATCTACGATTCCGTCCGAATTATGAGCAAACAATCTATCATTATCATTTAGATGATCATCTTTCAGCGACATATACGTTTAGAGATCTGTCAACTGTTGAACGATTTTATCGATGGATTGCTGCAACAAAAATGATCAAGGAGCGATGGATTTTTGGATATGGTCCCAACAGTTTTTATCCCTATTATAAGCAATATACAGTCAATTCTTTTCGCACATATGTAAGCGGTAATCCTGAACGATCTACTGTTCATAATTATTTTCTGCTCTTATTTGCCGAACAGGGGTTACCGGGATTATTACTTTTTACGACTCTTCTTTTTTATATGATGTGGTCGGCACAGGAACTGTATCATCAACTAGAGAATAAGTTTTATAAGGGAGTTGCCCTCATTATTGGATCGATATTATCGATGATAAGCGTATTGATCATGTTAAGTGATTTGATCGAAACTGATAAAATAGGATCTATATTTTATTTAAGTGCAGGGCTACTGATCGTATTACAATCAAAACTTACTGCTTTACATCCAGTGCATCGCGTAGTGCATTCCCAAGAATATTAAACGAAAGAACAAGTGCCATTATGGCTAAACCTGGCACCAAAGCGAGAGCAGGGTTATTCGTAATGATGAAATTATAATTTTCCTTGATCATCAATCCCCAGCTCGGTTGCGGCGCCTGAACTCCCACTCCTAGAAAACTTAGTCCGGCCTCCATTACAATTGCACTGGCAAAATTGGATGCACCCAGTACAAGAACAGGTCCAAGGACATTCGGAAGAATATGCTTGACGATGATCCTAAAATCTGAAAAGGCTAAAACCTTGGTAGCTTCAATAAATTCTTTTTCCCGTAAACTGAAAACTTGTCCGCGTATCATTCTAGCTACGCTAACCCATAAGGTTAATCCAACTGCAATGAATACTTGCCAAAAACCCTTTCCTAAAGCCATGGTTATGGCAAATACAAGTAGAAGAGTTGGGATACTCCATACCACATTAATGAACCACATGATGACGGCATCTACTCTGCCTCTGTAATAGCCAGCCATAGCTCCAAGAAAAATACCAATTGTGAGTGAGATGATCAGGGCAATACCGCCAACACTTAAACTAACACGAGTGCCGATGATCAACCGACTTAAAATATCTCTTCCAAATTTATCTGTTCCCAGCCAGAATGTTTTTTGTTCCACTAATTCTTTTTCGGGAATATTCCAATATTTGAATACATAAGATTGCTTTTCTGTCACGCCTTCATCTACATATTTATCAATGAAAATACTATCCCCCAAAATGGTATAATTTGTTATAGGTATCCAAGTATGCTGGTCAGGTTTTCCGGAGAGGGTACGGGTGAACCAGCTCACTTCAGCATTGGATGAGGGGATCTTCAAAAATTTGATGGTGAATCCTGGTTTCATACCATTGATCTCAAGAATCATACGGTTAGCGTTTGGCGAGGAATCCGGAGCGATCCAATACGCGAATACAGCGATTAAAATGCTCATCAGTATGACGAGGATACCAGCCGTTGCTGCTTTATTATGAAGAAGTTTTTTGAACACGATTATTATTTCACTTTTCGGCCTTTCCATTGAACAGTGCCGAATAATCCAAAAGTACCGGAAACTACGGTATAAATTATATGAAGCGGTTGAGAAGGAAGAAAAATTACAAGTAGCGATGATAATTTAAAATAATATAGAACATCTTTTATGAATCGCCATTCTGTCAACGTTTTGAGTGCTATACAAGCGAGGGCAGTAATCGTTGCTATCCAATTAAATGGTGCTAAAACCATCAGACTAAAAACGGTAAGATTAAGAAAATATACCATAGCTAAGATGCGCAAGAGTTTTTTATTTTTGTATTTATTTGTCTTGCTAGCCCATCGAATCCGCTGTCTGAAAAAGCTTTTCAAGTCAGGTTCAGTTTTTGTTTCTACAATACTATCTGAACCGGATACATATTGTATGCTATTATCATATCTAGCGCTGATCTTCTGCATCAGCAGCATATCATCTCCACTGGCAATATCATCCACACCATCAAATCCATTTACTTCATAAAATACGGCTCGTGTATATGCTAAATTCGCACCACTTGCCATATCGTGCATCCGTGATGAAACTGCTGCTGCGGTTATACCTTGTAAAATAGCGAAGTCGAGCGCTTGAAATTTTGATATATATGAATCTTCTGAAACCATTCGCACTCCACCGATCGTCATGATTGCATGATTATTTCGAATAGGTTCAGTCATGGATCGGATCCATCCTTTTGGGGCTACACAATCTGCATCCGTAGTTAGGATGATTTCTCCTTTAGCCGCCTCAATACCTTTTGTAATGGCCATTTTTTTGAAAGCGAGGGTATCCTGATGGATAAAATCAGCCAATCGGATCACCTTAACGGGGAATTCGGCAGCAATTCGGGCAGTATCATCTGTTGAATGATCATCAATTACTATAATCTCAACACAGGAGGAGGGAAAATCCTGTTCAAACAATGCTTTTAAGCAGTTGGCAATATTCTGTGCTTCATTTCTGGCTGGAATAATCACGGAAACCAACGGAATGGTATCTAAACTGGCCGGCTGGGGCTTCATTTCCTGCAATGCCCTATGATATTGATTTAGGAGTACGGTATATCCAATGAGGAGAACCAGAAAAAGCAGTGTTAAAGTGAGGATCAGGGTAATCATTCCTGTTGCTAATGTAAAAAGGAAATCCTATATTTGAATTAGTTGCATAACTAACAATATGCCAAACAACCAATTTAAAC
>Ga0315907_10002368_pt1 | contig 23861 bp, 22 predicted proteins | sample LakEriMetagenome_3_FD_203525 | JGI IMG/M metagenome (GOLD analysis project Ga0315907, IMG submission 203525) | Freshwater fungal communities from buoy surface, Lake Erie, Ohio, United States - Buoy 12 MA123 | ecosystem: Environmental > Aquatic > Freshwater > Lake > Lake biofilm | place: USA...
AAGGCCGCGCCGTCGTCCACCGCGTCGTTGACCCGGTAACCGGTCGAGACGCGCTTCTGGACGCTGCCGAGTTCCTGATTGGTGCGGTTGAGCGACTGCAGCGCGACGAGGGCGCCATAGTTCGTATTGACGGAATTGACCATCACAACTCTCCTTTTTGGACACTAAAGATGCGGTTCTGCATCTGGCTCATCATGACATTCGTAAATTAGACAGGCAACTAATTTTTAACGGCCAGGCCGGCCGGATCCCTTTCAGCGCCTCGGCCGCGCGGCCGGCCGGTTCGGCCCAGGTGCCCGGGCGGGTCCGGCGGAACACGCGCACGCCCGCGTACCAGCGGGCGGTCTCGCCCGTGTCGCCCCAGTACCAGAGCTGGCCGCGCCCGCCGGGGACCAGCGCCCACACCGGCCGGCCGACGGCGGCGGCAAGGTGGAGGGCCGTGTTGCTGGCGCCGACCGCGAGGTCGACGGCCGCCGTCTGGGCCAGATGGGCGTCGAGGTCGACGAGCGGATCGACGTCGGGATCGACGTGGACATGCATCCCCGCCCGGGCGAACGCCTCCAGGTCGCCACGGTGGGCGCCGTACTGGAGGCTCACGAAGACCGCGTCGGGCCGCGCCCGGGCGAGCGGGACGAGGTCCTCGGGCGCCAGGCTCTTCGCGACGCCGTGGCGGGCGTTACGGCTGCGCCAGGTGAGGCCGACCACGGGCCCGGCCCCGAGCGCGCGGTAGCGCGCTCGCAGGGCCTCGGTCCGCTCGGGATCGGGCACGAGGAAGGGCCCGGTCGCGGGCGGCGTCGCGAGGCCGGTGCCCAGCAGGACGGGCAGGCTGCCGATCTCCACGTGCCGCGCGACCGGCGGCGCCCCGGCCAGCCAGCCGTAGCCGAAGGCGGGCGGCGGCCCCTCCCCCCGCAGCGCAAAGGGCCGGACGGCGACGTCCGGAAAGCTGCGGCCGAAGATCGGGACGAGGCGGGGGTGGCACTCCAGCACGATCCCCCGCACCCGGGCCGCGACGGCGGGCATGAGGGCGGCGAACAGCACCTGCTCGCCGATGCCCTGCTCGGCCTCCACCAGGAGCCCGCCGTCCAGTGGGCCGCCGTCCAGTGGGCTGCCGTCCCAGCGCGGCAGGGCGTGGTCGCGCACCACGGCCCGGCCCAGGGCGGGATCGAGTCGCCCCTCCCAGTCGGCCCAGCCGCCGTCGTCGCCCGCGGCGAGGCGCACCGTCGCCCGGTTCAGCCGGATCTGCGGATCGCCGGGCGCGGCGGCCAGCGCCCGTTCGAACCACCCCATGGCCTCGGCGGTCCGCCCCGCGTGGGCGTGGGCCTCGGCCAGCGCCGCGAGGGCGCCCGGATCGTGGGGGCGTTCGGCGGCGAGGCCGGCCCAGAGGGCGGCGGCCCCGTCGTGGTCGTCCCGGGCATCGAGGGCGACGGCCAGCGCCTCGCGCAGGGGTGCGGATCCGGGATGGGCGCGCAGGCCCCGACGGGCCTCGATCGCCCCCAGGTCGGGCCGTCCCGCGGCGGCGAGCGCGCGGGCGAGGGCCGCGAGCACGGGCGGCGCCCCCGGCAGCCGGCCGGCGGCGGCGCGCAGCAGCGACACCGCCTCGTCCGGGATCCCGGCGCGCAGCGCCGTGCAGCCGGCGGCGAACAGGAGGGCCGGGTCGTCGCGCAGCACCCCGAGGGCGGCGCGCAGCAGCGCCAGCGCCTCGCCGGGCCGCCCCGCCGCGACCAGCGCGTCGGCCGCGGCGATCGGGTCGGATCCGGCGGTCACGGGCGTGCGGGAAAGGCGCCCGCGGCCGCGGTCAGTCCCCGTCCGCCGCGCGCTCGACGCGCGCGGACCGGCGGCGGTCGAGGGTCATGGCGCCGAACTCCGCCAGCCAGAGGTCGGCGTAGGCGACCGCCTCCCAGCCCGACATCCACGGCCCGCCGCGGGTGTAGTGGATGGCCTTGGGCGGCGCCTCGCGCACGGGCGACCAGCCCTCCAGCCAGTTCCAGGTGTCGGGCAGCGCGCCGATCTCCTCGTCCTTCAGCCAGCAGAAGCGGTGCAGGTCGCGCCCGGGCACCCCGTTCAGGAGCTCGGGCGTCAGCGCCGCGTTCGCCGGGTGGGCGAGGTTGAACATGATCAGGCTCGACCAGTTCTTGCGCGCGTAGAGGAGTTGGAGCTGGCCGTCCATCTTGGCGCCCTCGGCGGGCTCGTGCCGGTGCTGGACGCACATGACGGCCTTGGAGTCGTCGGCCAGCGCCAGAAGCTCGTACGGGTCGGCCAGCCACAGGAAGTCGCAGTCGCAGAAGATCACCCACGGCCCCGCCACCCCGTCGCGGCGCGCCAGCATCGGCACGAAGAAGCGGGAGACCGCGAACTCCGTGCTCATCGGCGCCTCGGAGACCACGTCCCACAGCCGGCCATCGCGGATCTCGGTGGCCCGGGTGTAGAGGCCGGCCTTCTGGAGGTCGCGCAGATAGATGGGATGGATGTCCACGGGTGCGGAGGCGCGCCGCCCGATCGACCAGTCGCAGACGTGGTAGGCGTCGGCCTCGCGGCTGTCCCACCCCACGTAGATCCCGAGTGTCCGCTGGCTTGACATCGTCGCTCCGTTCGATCGTTCCTGCCGGGCGTCATGCCCGCGACCGGCGGCCATGATGATCGCCGGCCGGATCCCGTCCCTGATGTGGATCATCCGATCGGCCGGCTCCATCCTAGCCCATGCGGACAAACGCGGGATATCCCGCAACGACGGATCGAGAGGGATGGGGACCGACACGGCCAAGGCCTGGTTCGAGGAGGGGCGCCGGCGGCAGGGGGCCGGCGACGCGGCCGGTGCCGTCGAGGCGTACCGGCGCAGCCTGGACCTGTTCCCGGCCGCCGCCGGGCCGGCGACCAACCTCGCGGGCCTGCTCGCCGACGCGAACCGCCTCGAGGAGGCGGAGGCGGTGCTGCGGCGGACGGCCAGGGCGGGGGGCGCGGACCTGCCGCTCCTCCTCAACCTGGGCGAGGTGCTGCGCCTTGCCGGCCGGCACGGCGAGGCGGTGGAGGCGGTCCGCCTCGCCTGGGAGCGGGCGCCCGGCGATCCGGACGTGCGGGCGCTGCACGCGGCCATCCTGCGCGCCGGCGGCGCGCGGGCGCAGGCGATGACCGTCTACCGCAAGCTCCTGGCCGTGGCGCCCGACCACGCCGGGGCCAGGACCAACCTGGCCGACATGCTGCGCGAGGACGGCGACCCCGCGGGCGCGCTGGCGCTGATCCGGCCGCTGGCGCATCGCCCGGACGCGTCCGAGGCGGTGCGCCACACCCATCTGATGAGCCTGTTCGACACCGGCGACGTCGCCGGTGCCACGGCGGCCGGCCGGCGGATCCTGAAGGACAAGCACGCCCGGGCGCTGGCGGGCTACGCGGCCTCGGGCCTCCCGTCGCGGGTCGACCGCTCGGCCGCGAACCCCGAGGGGCACAACGTGATCGCCTTCTCGCTGTTCGGCGCGGTCCCCTGCTACCTCGAGGGCGCGATCGCGAACGTGGCGCTGGCGAAGGATCACTATCCGGGCTGGACCTGCCGCTTCCACTGCGACGGCACCGTCCCGGCGGAAATCCGCGAGCGCCTCGTCGCCGACGGGGCCGAGGTGGTGATGGTGCCGGACGCCTGGCGGACGCTGCACGGGGCGGTCTGGCGCTATTTCGTGGCCGACGACCGCACGGTCCGGCGCTTCATTTCGCGCGACTGCGACAACCGCATCAACGGCCAGGAACGCTGGGCGGTCGAGCGCTGGCTCGCGTCCGACCGCAGCTTCCACCTGATGCGCGACCACCCCTACCACGCCGACCTGATCCTGGCGAACATGTGGGGCGGGTTCGCGGGCGTCATGCCGCCCCTGGAGACCCTGCTGCGGGCCTTCCCGCTGCGGCGCACCGACCGCTGGTCGGACCAGGTCTTCGCCGCGGCCGCAATCTGGCCGCAGATGTTCGGCGACGTCCTGATCCACGACAGCGTCTGGGCGCCCCTGTTCGGGGCCGAGCCCTTCGACCCGGCCGTCATGCTGGCGCGGCCCGACCACGTCGGGCGCAGCTTCAGGTGACGGCGGCGGCTGCCGCGCGGGCCGCGAGGAAGGCGTCGTAGCCGTCGATCCGGTCCTCCTCCCGCCACGGTTCGGAGGCGAGGACGAGGAGGACGGCGCCCTCGGCGTAGCGGTAGTGGGTCGTCCACACGAAGGGCGGGACCAGGATGCCCTCGGTGGGACGGTCGAGCGTGAATTCCTGCCGCCGCTCCCCGTCGTCGACGAGGAGCGTGCAGCTGCCCTTCACGCAGACGAAGACATGCTCGCCCCGGCGGTAGGCCCGCTCCCCGCGGGCGGCACTCCCGGCGACGTTGAAGAGGGTCAGCACGCGCCGGGGAACGAAGGGCAGATCGGCCCCGGCCTCAGCGATGGCCATCTCGCCGCGCGCGTCGGCCGCGTGGGACAGGACGATGCGGCGCACCCCGGCGACGACCGGGTCCGCGGCGGTCAGGTGCGGGACCGTCCGGCCGTCGTCCGCCGTCTCCCGCGAGGGGTCGACGGCGTCGACGTAGCCGACGATGCGGGCGGGGTTGCCGCGGACGATCGCGTTGGCCGGGACGTTCGCCGTCACGACCGAGGCCGCTCCCACCATGGCGTTGGCGCCGATGGTCAGCCCCGGGAGGATGGTGGCGTTGGCACCGATCGAGGCCCCGCGGGCGATCCGGGTGGCGGCGGGGGCCGCCTGCCAGCGCCGGCTGCGCGGGAAGGGATCGTTGGTGAAGGTCACGTTGGGGCCGATGAAGACGTCGTCCTCGACCCGGACGCCGTCCCAGAGCTGCACGCCGCACTTCACCGTCACCCGGTCGCCGACGACCACGTCGTTCTCCACGAACACGTGGTCGCAGATGTTGCAGTCCGCGCCGATGCGTGCGCCCGGCAGGACGTGGGCGAAGGCCCAGACGCGGGTGCCGGGACCGAGGTGCGGGCTCTCGCAGACGCCCAGCGGATGCACGAAGGGGGCTGTCACGGGGCCGGATCCCCGCCGGCGGCAGCGGGCGCCGGCGCCGGCCGATACTTGCGCTGGACCGGGAACACGGTCGGCCGCACCTCTTCGCGCCGCGCCACCACGTAGATGGCCGTCCGCGGCGGAGCCGTGTCGAAGCGCTGGAAGGGCTGGAGCGGAACGGCCTTCATCCCGGCGAAGACGTGTCCCGACATCCCCTGGAAGAATTCGATCCGGAACCCGTTGTCCTCGAAGAAGTCGAAGTAGAGGGTCGGGTTGAAGTTCCAGAACCCGTGATTGTAGATGTTCATCGGGGCGGCGTGGACCAGATAGCCGCCCTTGGCGATGCTGCGGGCCACGTTCACCAGGGCTTGGCCGACGTTGAAGCAGTGCTCCAGCGTGCCGGTGTCGATGACGAGATCATAGGCCTCGACCATGTCGTCCGGCAGCGGCAGGTTGAGGTCCACGATCCGCTCGCCCCCGCGCAGCTCGGCGATGTCGATGACCTCCATCGCGATGCCGCAGGCGGCGAACAGCGCCGCCGTGTCGCGGACGTGGGGAAGCATGCCCACGAGCCCGTGCCAGCGCAGGATCTCCACCGACTGGGGCAGGACCGGCAGGGCGGCGACCGCATCCGCGCCGACGGCGGCGGCGAGCTGCGCGTCGGAGGCGAGGAGGTCGGGAAAGCCCAGCGCGAGCGCCCGCAGGGGACGGTCCGGCGGCCGCTCCGACCCGATCCGCTTGGCCGCGGCGAGGGTCAGACGCAGGAGATCGGGTCCGAGGGCCATCCGGGAACGTCCTATGGATCGGCCGACGCCACGGCGGCGCGGCGCACGGCGAGGAAGTGGTCGAGGAAGGTCCGCGCCGCCGGGCCGGTGTCGTGAAGCCAGCGGGTTGCGAGATGCGCGTTCGCCGCCCCCAGGCGCCGACGCAGGTCGGCATCGTCCAGGAGCCGCAGCCCGGCGGCCACATAGGCTTCGGCGTCGGGAGCCGCGAGCGGCAGGCCGCTCTCCAGATAGGGGGCGTAGACCGCGCTCAACGCTTCGACGGTCGCCGGGTCGACGCCGCGGGGATCGGGGGACAGGCCCGTCCCGACCGTGAGGCCGTAGGCGCTGTCCGGGATGTCCATGGCGAGGATGGGCGTGCCGGCGGCGATCGCGTGCAGCCCGGTGACCCCGCAGCCGAAGGGGAAGGGCTCGACGAACAGGTCGAGCGCGGTGGCGTAGACCCGCGGGTCGACCCAGCCGACGAACCGGCACCGGTCGGCGATGCCGTGCCGGGCGAAAGCCTCCTCGACGGCGGGCGTCGGGGTTCGGCCGGTCCAGACGTAGCGCGTCGCCGGACGGGCTTTCATGAGGGCGGCGAGGGCGTCCTGGAACCGGGGGTCGAGCAGCTTCTCGGGCCGTGCGACGGTGCCCAGCAACAGCGCGTCGGGGGGCAGGTCGAGGGCGGCGCGGGCCGCCGCCACCGCGGACGGGTCCGCCGGCACGTCGAGGCCGCCGACGATCAGCGGGCCGCAGCGCCAGGTCCGCCCGTGGATGGTCCGCTCGCGGTCGAACAGGCCGTTCCCGAGGGTCACCCGGCCATCCATCTCCGGCACGTCGACCGGGTGGAACTTCATCGCCCAGAAGATCTGCACCGGCGCCAGCCGCAGGGCGAAGGCGAAGGCCGACCAGACCGGGAGCGAGACCCAGATCATGGTGTCGACCCCGGCCGCGGCGAGCCGCGCGCGCAGCAGGACCAACTGGCCCGAAACCGAGCCCTCCAGACCGCGGCCGATGATCTCGTCCCTCAGTCTGACGAGCGGCACGCCCGCGGCCCGGCAACGTTCGACGAAGGAAGGGCTCGTGTCCCCGAGCACGAAGACGTGGGGTGCCACCACGTCCTGTCCGGACCGGTTCCAGCCCTCGAGCACGCTCATCAGCAGGTCGGTATGACCCAGCGGATGGCCCGTGTGCAGAACGAAGCCGAGGCGGACCGGACCGTCGCGCCGGGACGGAGGCAGGGCCGGCAGCCGGGCGCCCAGCTTCCGTCCCGCCCGGGCCATCGGCTCGACGATCCTGGCGAAGGCCGCATGGTAGTGCGCCTCGGTCTCGCGCTGGCGGACGTAGCGGCCGTAGAAGCGGCTCTCGAGGCCGAGTGCGACGTCGACCCGGTCCTGGGCGAGCGCCATCCGGATCTGCCGGGCGGCATGGTCGAAGTAACGAGCCGCGATCTCCAGGTCCCCCCGGCTCGCATGGTGCTCGCAGAGGATCTCCAGGAGTTCGACGGCCGCGGGATCATCGTGGAGATGCGTCATCCCGGCCGCGGCGGCGGCGGCGGCGACAGCATCACCGGCGAGGACGAGCAGACGCACCCACAGGAGCGCGAGCGCGGCGGGCAACGGGCGACCGGCGGCCAGGGCCCCGATCAGGGCAGCCGCCTCCGCATGGCGGCCGGCGGCGACGAGGGCTTGGACGTCGCTCGCACCGGCGTCGGCCGTCGGGATGGGCGTATCGGATCGGGCCATGCCGCAAACGGTTCGTCGGGACGGTTCGAGTTTGAGGTTAACCCGAATGGATCGCGAAAGGGTGTGCGATTGCAGGGCGTGGTTCCGGGATGGGAAATTCGTGCCGCGGACGGCCCAGCCTACGGGGTCGGCACGGTCCTCCACATCGTCGGGCGATGGGCGACGGGCCTCGGATTGAGGCCGAAACGCCGATGAATCAGGCGCGTAGGCCGCCGCAGCCGAACTGGACTCACCATTGCATATCGAACGAACTGATGGATGCGGAGTCTCCGCGGCGGGCAGATTTTTCCCGTGCGTTGATCCGTCCTCCACGTCAAGCGCGCTCTTCCGCCATGGAGGCAACAGTGGGTCTCAACTCGGTCAATACGAACTACGGCGCACTGGTGGCGCTGCAGTCGCTGAACAACACCAACCAGCAGCTCGCTAACGTCCAGAAGCGCGTCTCAACCGGTTACCGGGTCGACGGCGCGGTGGACGACGGCGCGGCCTTCGCGGTCGCCCAGGGCATCCGCTCGACCATCGGCGCCATCGGCGCGGTGAACCAGCAGCTGAACATCGCCAAAGGCGTGGTCGGCACCGGGCTCGAGGCGGCGACCAGCATCTCGAACACGCTGATCAAGATGCGCGAGGTCACGACGAAGCTGGCCGACACCAACCTGTCGACCTCCCAGCGCTCGCAGTACAACGCCGACCTGTCGAGGCTGGCCGGCGAGGTGACGAACTTCATCTCGAACGCCGAGTTCAACGGGACGAACCTGCTCGGCACCGTCACCGGTGGCGTGTCGGTCATCTCCAACATCGGCGGCACCCAGTTCACGATCACGAACCAGGAGCTGAGCGTCACGGTCCGGGCGCTGCTGACGACGAGCTTCGCGTCCGCCGCCCTCGCCGCCGCCGTGCTCTCGTCGGGCGGCGCGCACATGTCGGCCGAGAGCCTCGTCGCGACCTTCCTGAACAACCTCGGCGGCGACCGCCGTCGCCTGGACAACCAGATCAACTTCAACGCGGCGCTGCAGAAGGCGTCGGAGGAGGCGCTGGGCTTCATCGTCGACGCCGATCTCGCCAAGGAGAGCTCGCGCCTGCAGTCGCTCCAGATCCGCCAGCAGCTGGGCACCCAGACGCTCGGCATCGCCAACCAGAGCCCGCAGTCGCTCCTGGGTCTGTTCCGTTGACGATCGTGGCGGTGCGGCCGCTCCGGCGGCCGCACGCGCCGTCGTGACGGCCGCGGGCGCTGGCCCGGTCAGCGGGACCGACCCCCGATGGCCCCCTCACAACATCATCGTTCGGTCCGCGACGGGGCGCCTTGGGCGCCCCGTTCCGATTCCGGGTCCCGCCGTCGGTGGACGACGACCCCCGCGCGCAGAGCGTCCCATCCGCACCCGGGAAGATTCCGACAGGCAAAGGCAAGACCCCTCCGGGCAAAAGATTCCGCGCGGGGAGGGAAAAGCGCCTAACCAATTGATTCAAATGAAAAACATAGGGTGGCACGCCCCTTGCTGATCCGTTCAGCGAAACCCGTGGGGCCACCCCGCCCCGTCCCTGGAGATCCGTCATGGGCATCAATTCGGTCAACACGAACTTCGGCGCGCTGGCCGCGCTGCAGTCGCTTAACCGTACCAACGAGCATCTGAACCAGATCCAGAAGCGGGTGACCACGGGCTACCGGGTCAACGATGCGGTGGACGACGGTGCGGCCTTCGCGGTCGCCCAGGGCGTGCGAGGGAACATCGCCGCCATCGGCGCGGTGAACCAGCAGCTGAACATCGCCCGCGGCACGAATTCGACCGCGCTCGAGGCGGCGACCAGCATCTCGAACACGCTGATCAAGATCCGCGAGACGGCGACGAAGCTGGCGGACTCGAACCTCGCGACATCGCAGCGTGCCCAGTACAATCAGGACCTCTCCCGCCTCGTGGGCGAGATCAACAACTTCGTCTCGAACGCGGCCTTCAACGGGACGAACCTGCTGCAGTCGGGCACGCCGGTCACCGTCATCGCGAACGTCAGCGGCAACCAGTTCACGCTGACGTCGTTCGACTTCTCAGCGTACGTCGCGGAGAACCTGACGACGAACATCGTCTCGGCCAATGCCGGCGCCACCTTCCTGTCGGGCGGCTTTGCCTCGGCCGAGACGCTGGTCTCGACGGCGCTGAACGCGATGGGCGGCGACGCGCGCCGCCTGAACAACCAGGTCAACTTCAACGCCGCCCTGCTCAAGGCCTCCGAAGAGGCGCTCGGCTACATCGTCGACGCCGACCTCGCCAAGGAGAGCGCACGGCTCCAGAGCTTCCAGATCCGCCAGCAGTTGGGCACCCAGACGCTGGGCATCGCGAACCAGAACCCGCAGTCGCTGCTCGGCCTCTTCCGCTGACGGGTTCACAGGGACGCATCGGGGTTTCACCGTCGCCCCGCCTGGTCCGTCCGGGCGGGGCGACGCGCGTCGGAAAGACCGGTTTTTGGTTTACCCCGCATGGCGTCGCCTGTGGGATTCTCATCCGGTGGCCCGGCAGGGCGTGAGCAATGGGTTCAGCGGCATGAACACGGCCGACGTCATTCAGATCCTGCGTGACGCGCTGTGGGTGACGGCGATCGTCAGCGGGCCTTTTCTGATCATCGGGATGGTGATCGGCCTGTTGATCTCCCTGATTCAGGCCATGACCCAGTTGCAGGAAGCCACTCTCACCTTCGTGCCCAAGGTCGTCGTGCTGGGCGTGCTGATCGTCGTGTTCGGTCCCTTCGCGATCAACCGGCTGATCGAGTTCACCCAGGAGCTGATGGACCGGGCGATCTCTCTGGGAATTCAGTAAGCGAACACGAAGGATCGGACGGGGGACGGACGGACACATGGCAGCCAGAGCACACATCGCAGAGATCGGCCGGCTCGTCGGAGAGGGGCGGATCCAAGACGCCTTGACGGTCTCGCAGGCCGTCCTGCGCAGCGATCCGGGGGCCGAGGGGCTGGTCGATCTCGTGCTGCGTCTGCGGGCCGATCTCCTGGCGATGCAATCGCTGGAGGCTGTACGCAGCAGCCAGGAACATCTGAAGCGCCTGTCTGCCACCGCGGCCCAACAGCTCGTCCGCGACATCCTGCGGGACCCGCGTTACGACGATCCCCGACGGCTCGAACGGTTCGGCGCCCAGGTCGCGAGCCAGAACGAGGAGGACGGGATGCTGGCGGAGGTGTTCCGTCGCATCGGCACCACCAACGAGACCTTCTTCGAGTTCGGCGTCGGCAACGGCCTCCAGAACAACACTCTGCAGTTCCTCTTCCGCGGGTGGCGTGGCGCCTGGGTCGAGATCAACCAGCCCAAGCTCGCCTTCATCCGCCAGCGCTTCGCCGATCCGATCGGACGCGGGGCGCTCCAGGTCACGGGCTCCCCGGTCACGGCCGAGAACATCGACGAAGTCGTGCGCTCCCTGGGACTGCCGGAGGATCTGGACCTCCTGTCCATCGACATCGACGGGAACGATTATCACGTCTGGAAGGCGCTCGGCGCGATCCGACCCCGCGTCGTGATCATCGAGTACAACCCGCGCTTCCCCCCGCCGATCCGGGTGGTAAAGCAGTATGATCCGGACTATCGCTGGTCGGCCGACACCGACATCGGCGCCTCGTTGCAGTCACTGACCGACCTCGCCACGGCCAAGGGCTACGACTTGGTCGGAACCTGCATCGGCGGCATCAACGCCATCTACGTCCGCAGTGACGTCGCCGGAGATCTCTTCCTCAAGTCCGCCACGGCGGCCGATTTCTTCCACCACGCCCGGTTCCAGATCAGCTTCTCCGGGGGATTCGGCGTGGGGCACCCGTCCACCTACGTCCCCTTCGACACCGAGTGACGCCGTCTTCGCCCCGCGCGTCCGCGCATACGGAGATCGCCGCATGACTGCCCAGACCGCCGACGCCGCGACCGCGGTGATCGCGCACGAAACGGACCGCTATCGCCTCCGGTACGCCCATCATCCCAGGCGGGACCGGATGGAGTTCGTGGTCGAGAGCAAAGGGGCCGGCCGGCACCGGGCCGAACACACCACGGTCAACCTGCTGGACGATCACGGGAACGTCGTCGACGTCGCCCCCATCGACGAGACCATCGCCCGCTTCATCGTCCGCCACTTCGAGCAGCGCGGCGACACCGAGAGCTTCTCGATCCACCGCGAGGATCTGGCCGCGGGGCGGATCCTGCCGCGCGCACGCCGGGCAGCCGAGCCAGGGGCGGTGCGTCACCAGATCACCCAGGCCGAGCAGAGCTTCACCGCGACCGGCGCCAAGCTGCAGCACCACCAGCCGATCTTCGCCAAGTACCGCGACACGGGCTACGGCAGCATCATCCGGGCGACCCTGACCAACCATCAGGTCTGCGCCTCGAAGTGCCAGTTCTGTTCGACCATCTCGCGCAACCGGCGGGACATGGTGAGCCTCGAGGAGGCCCAGCGCTTCGTCGAAGCGCTCAACCACCGGCAGGCCGAGCACAACCGCATCCACTTCCCCGCCTACAACGACGCCTACCGCGCCCGCACGGGCACCGACATCCGCCTGCGCGGGCTGATCCTGTCGGGCGGGGGCCAGCCGAACCTGTGGCCGCATTTCGGACCCTTCGTCGACTGGATGGCGGCCGGCCAGGACGTCGACATGGGCCTGATCACCAACGGCTTCCCGCCGAAGCTGGAAGAGCGGCTCTACGAGACGTTCCTGTGGGTGCGCATCTCGATCACGCCCGAGGACGCCTCGCCGTTCTATCCCGAGGGCCGGTTCGACCGGCAGTACATCCCGGCCACCCTGATCCGGAACCCTGCGATCACGGTGGGCTATTCCTACGTCTACGGTCCCTGGACGACCGACGACATGCTGCTGCGCATCCGCGACAGCATGGAGGCGAACGGATTCAACTACTGCCGGCTGCTGACCGACTGCAACCTGACCCGGGACGCGCAGATCCGTGCCCACCAGGCGCTGGGCGAACGGCTGCACCGGCTGGGCCTCATCGACGCCGCCGGACGCCCGCTCGGGCGCATGTTCCACCAGCTCAAGTACCACGGCACGCCGGACGAGGCGCAGGAGCTTTGGGACCTCGGCCAGTGCTACCTCCAGGTCTACAACGTGTTCTGGGACACGACGGGCCACGAGGAGAACGGCCACTCCCACTGCTACCCGTGCGACAGCGTGACCGTGCTGGCCGAGGAGGCGTCCGACGGCGCCGTGCTCTCCTCCGAGCGGCGCTTCAATCCCCAGAAATGGGGCACCGTGCGCAACACCGAGGTGGAGCGCCTCTACACCGAACCGGTCCGCCCCTTCTTCGATCCGCGCTCGATCTGCACGTCCTGCCTCTTCATGCGCAACAACCGCGCGGTGAAGGACCTGGCGGGACGGCCGGACGGCGAGGCCGGACCCGCCCCCGCCGACCTGGAGCACGTGAACTTCCCATGATCACCGCCACCCCCTTACAGGACCATCCGGTCGACCCGCACTTCTACAACGCGGACTACTTCGAGCGCGGGGTCCAGACCGGCGTCTCCGGCTACCAGAACTATTCCTGGATGCCGGAACTCACGCTGAAGATGGCACACTACATGGTGATGCTGCTGCCGATCTCGTCGGAGGAGACGGTCCTCGACTACGGCTGCGCCAAGGGCTTCCTGGTCAAGGCGCTGCGCACCCTCGACGTCGACGCCGAGGGTGTGGACGTCTCCCCCTACGCCATCGGCCAGGTGGCGCCCGAGGTCCGCGACCACTGCCATCTGGTCGCGCACAGCGGCGACCCGGCGGTCTTCCGGCGCGAGTACGACTGGCTCGTCTCCAAGGACGTGTTCGAGCACATGACGGAGCCTGAGCTCGACGCGCTCCTGGCGAACGCACGGCGACGGGTGAAGCGGATCTTCGCGGTGATCCCGCTGGGACGCGCCGACGGGACGGGCTTCGTGATCCCCGAGTACGACCGCGACGCGACCCACGTCACGGTCCGGCCCGCCGACTGGTGGAACCAGGTGTTCGCACGCAACGGCTGGCGCACCAACCGCTTCACCCATTCCTTCAAGGGTGTCAAGGACAGCTGGACCCGCGCGCATCCGGAGGGGAACGGCTTCTACGTCCTCGTGCGCGACTAGGACGATGCGGCTCTCGGTCTCGGCGCTGGCGTGGCCCGCCACCACGGATCCGGCCTTCCTCGCGATCCTGCGCGCCCACGGGATCGGACGGATCGACCTGGTGCCGACCCTGGTCTGGCCGGACTGGGATTTCGGGCCGGCGGACGTGACGCGACTGCGGGCGGATCTCGGGTCGGCCGGGATCGCCTGCACCGGCATGCAGTCGATCTTCTTTCGCCGGCCGGAGTTCAACGTTTTCGCCGGGGACGTCGGATGGCGGCGCACGCGGCGCCACCTCGCGCGCGTGGCGCGACTGGCGGGCGCGCTCGGCATCGGTCCGGTGGTGTTCGGCTCGCCGGCGAACAGGGATCCCGGGCCGCTGCCGCCGGAGCGGGCGCGCAGGGTGGCGCTGCGCCGGTTCCGCAGCCTCGGGCCGCTGTTCGCCGCAGAGGACGCCGTGCTGTGCCTGGAACCCGTGCCGACCGGCCCGTTCCTGCGTGACCATACGGAAACCGCCGCCTTCGTGCGGGAGGCCGCCGTCCCCGGACTCGGGATGGTGCTGGATACGGCCGCACTGACCGCGACGGCGAGGGACCCGTCGACCGTGGTCGCGAGCGTGATGGACGTGGTCGCCCACGTCCACGCCAGCGAGCCGAATCTCGGCAACTTCGCCCTTCCGGCCGTCGACCACGCGGCCATCGGCGCCATCCTCCGCAGGCAGGGCTATGCCGGCACGGTGGCGCTGGAAATGGCCGCCCGCGACGACATCGCCGGCAACCTGGAGAGGGCCCTGGGGGTGCTGGTGCACGACTACGGCGGAGCCTGACCGATGACGCTGCGAATCGGGCTGATCGGCCACGGGCACTGGGGCACCAATCTCGCGCGGGCCGCCGCGCGGACCCCCGGCTGCGTGCTCGCCGCGATTGCCGACCTGGACCCCGCGAACCGGGCGCGCGCCGCCGCGGCCCATCCCGACGTGCCGGTGACCGACGATCCCGCGATCCTGGTCGCCGGCCCCGGGATCGACGCGCTCATGATCGCGACGCCCGCGGGCAGCCACGTCGCCCTGGCCACGCAGGCGCTCGACGCCGGGAAGCACGTGCTGGTGACCAAGCCGCTCGCGCCGACGGCGGTGGAGGCGGAGGCCTTGGGGCGACTGGCGACGGCGCGCGGCCGCGTGCTCCTGGTCGACCACACCTTCGTCTGGGCGCCGCCCGTGACCGCCATCCGCGGCCGGATCGCGGCCGGCGATCTCGGCGCCCTCGTCTACATCCAGTCCGAGCGCGCGGGCCTGGGCATCTTCAAGGACGACGTATCGGTGATCGAGGATCTCGCGATCCACGATTTCGCGATCTTCGACCATCTGCTGGACCGCATGCCGGCCCGGGTCTCGGCGACCACCGCGACCACCCACCCTGGCCTCAATTCCAGTGCGGCCTGGATCTCGCTGTTCTACCCGGACGGCCTCGTCGCCCAGGTGGCGGCGCACTGGCTGGCACCCGTCAAGGTCCGGCGCATGACGGTGGCGGGGCGCCGCCGCATCCTGACGTGGGACGACCTCGACCCTGTGGCACGGCTGCGGCTGCACGATGCCGGCGCGGATCCGGTCGACCGGGCCGTCCCGGGGCGGGCGGCGCTCGCCTACCGCACGGGCCCGGTGACGCCGCTGCCCTTGGAGGCGATCGAACCCTTGGCGGCGGAACTCGCGGAGTTCCGTGACGCCGTCGCCGGCACGATCCGGCCGCGGGCCGATGCGCGCGCCGCGGCACGGGTCGCGAGGGTGTGCGACGCCGCCGTCGCCTCGGCGATGGGGGGCGGGGCACCGGTCGCCGTGGACGGGGCGGAGGCGGCGCCTTGACCCTTCCCGCGCACTGGGCTCAGGACCGGCTGAAGACGCTGTCGGCGTTACGCCGGGACGGGGACCACGCGGCCGCCGGAACCATCCTGGCGGAGATGGCCGAGCAGGTTCCGGACGTGTTCCGGCTTCCCCAGATGTGGGAGGTGATCAACACGCCCGTCGTCCGTTTCGTGCGTCCCGGCGAAGGGGCGGCCCACATCGCCTATCTCGAGACGCTGCTGCAGGTCGCGGTCCGGACGTGCAGCCGGGTCGTGGACCCGAGGGACCGGGCGCATCTCGCGAAGGCGATCGTCGCCCGGCTCGACTTTCGGCTCGTGGCCCACAGCGACCACTTCATCGGACCGCTGATGCGCGGGAGGGCGGCGCTCTACCGGACGGCGCTGACCCCCGTCGTCGCGGGCCTGCCGCCCCTGGCGCCCGCCGGGGCACCGGACGGACGGCCGCGGCTGGTCGTCGTGTTCCGCAGCCTGCAGGAGGACCCCGAGACCACCTCGCTGCTGCCGTTCTTCGAGGGGGCGCGCGACAGCGGATTCGCGGTATCGGTCCTCGCCTTCGCCGACAGCGCCTCCCCCTTCCGGACGCTGCTGGAGACGGCGGCCGACGAGGTGGCGATCCTGCCCGAGGACGTCGCGGGAGCGGCTCGTGCCATCCTGGAGCGCAACGCCGATCTGCTGCTGTACGGCAGCGACGTGACGGCGAAGCCGAGCGTGCGGGCCTATCTGAGCTTCCTGCGGCTGGCACGGGTCCAGATGTGCGCCGTCTCGACGCTGATGACGACCCAGTCGCCGACCATGGACGTCTATCTGGGCAGCCCGGGTCACAGGGCGATCGGGGCCGACCGGGAGTTCAGCGAGCGGTACGTGGAGGTTCCGGCGCCCGGCTTCGCCTTCCGCTTTCCCCGGCGGCCGCCCCCGGAACGCCGCTTCGAGCGGGCGGAGTTCGGGATCGGACAGGACGCGGTCGTCCTCGTCTCGGGCGCGAACCAGACCAAGCTGCACCGGGACCTGCTGGACGTCTGGGCGGAGATCCTGGCGGGGGCACCGGACACGGTCCTGGTGCTCTATCCGTTTCCGCGCCATTACGGAATGGACGGAACTCTGGCGGCCGACGTCAGGCGTCCGTTCCTCGAGCGCGGCATCGGCGGTGACCGGGTGATCGTCCTGCCCCAACTCGATGGCAGGGATCTGGTGAAGCGGTTCCTGGCGATCTGCGATCTGGGCCTCGACAGCTTCCCCTATCCCGGCGTCACGACGATGGTGGACGCAATCGAAGCCGGGCTCCCGACGGTCGCGCTGCGCGGCCGGACGCTGCGCGCCAACCAGGGGGCGGACATCCTGGAGTCGGTGGGGCTGGGCGAGCTCGTGGCGGGGGACGTGGCGGCCTATCGCGATCTGGTCCTGAAGCTGGTCGGAAGGCCGGAGGACCGCGCGGCCCTGCGGAGCCGGCTGGAGACGATCCGCGCCGGATCGCCGGGGGTGCTGGATCCGTCCCGCTTCGCGACGGCCACGGCGGCGCGGTTGCGCGAACTCGTCTCCGGCACGGCCGGGTTTCAGCGCAGATAGGAGCCGCCGTTCGCGTCGATGACCACGCCGGTCATGGACGCACCCGCCGGTCCCGTCAGCGCCGCCACGAGATCTGCGATCTCGTCGGGTCGCGCGAGACGCTTGAGCAGCGTGCGGTTGGCCCACCCCTCGTAGGTCTCGGGGGGCTTGCCGGCGGTCATCCGCGTGTCGAGGGTGATGCCGGGCGCCACGCCGACGACCCGGACGTCGGGTGCGAACTTGGCGGCCAGGGTCCGGACGAGCGCGTTGATGCCGCCCTTGGTGACCGCGTAGGGATCGTCCCAGCTGCCGCGATGAGACGCCTCGGAGGAGATCAGGACCACGAGGCCGCCCGGCCTGATCCTCCCCTTGAGCTCGGCGAGCACCGCCATGGGGGCCAGCAGGTTGACCGCGAAGATCCGTTCCAGATCGTCGTCGCCATAGTCGAACAGGGACTTGGCGAGCCCGATGCCCGCAGCGTTGACGAAGCCGTCCAACGGCTGGTCGAAGGCGCGGACGGCGGCTCTGGTCGCGCGCACGTCCGCGAAGTCCGCGACCAGCGCGCCGGGGGGGGCTCCGTCGGCTGTGCGGACCAGCGGGATCACCCGATCGCCCTGGGCGCCGAGCCGACCGGCGATGGCGCGGCCGATGCCGGACGTCGATCCGGAGACGAGGAAGGTTCGCACGCGGATCTCCGTCGGGTTTCGCCTGCGAATGATAGGGCAATGCGGCACGGGGGAGGACGGGAGACTTTGCGTCGACGTCAACGAATGCCATCATGCTTCCGATAAGGTTTCATTATCGGAAGCATGATGGCGCCCGTCCCCGATCGCATCCCTCCGCCTGGCCTTCCGGGCCTCGCACGCGAGACGGACCGCGCCCGCGCCTTCGCCGACGCCGGGCGCGCCGCTGCGACGCGGCGGGCCTATGCGGCCGACTGGGCCTGCTTCGCGGCCTGGTGCGCGGCACGGAATGTTGACGCGCTGCCCGCCGCACCGGCCGCGGTGGCGGTCTATCTGGCCTGGCTGGCGGACGGGGGGCGGACGGTCTCGACGATCGGCCGACGGCTCGTCGCGCTGGCCGCCCGGCACCGGGAGGCGGGGTACCATCTCGACACCCGCCACCCGGCGATCGCCCGCACGCTCAAGGGCATCCGGCGCACGCTCGGGGCCGCCCCGGCGACCAAGGCCGCGGTGACGGTCGAGGAGGTCCGCGCGCTGTGCGCCGCCCTCCCCGCCTCCCTCGCCGGGCTTCGCGACCGGGCGCTGCTGCTGGTCGGGTTCGCCGGCGCCTTCCGGCGGTCGGAACTGGTGGCGCTGCGGCGGGCGGATCTGGCGCTTCGGCCCGAGGGCCTCGTGGTGCGGCTGCGCCGGTCGAAGACCGATCCGGACGGTGTCGGCCGCTCCGTCGCGATCCCGCGCGGACGCCGGGCCGACGGCTGCGCGGTGGGAGCGCTCGAGGTGTGGCTCGCGGCGGCCGGCATCGAGGACGGCCCCCTCTTCCGGGCGATCGACAGGACGGGCCGCATCGCCGACCGGGCGCTGTCCGACCGGGTCGTGGCCCTGGTCGTCAAGCGCGCGGCCGCCGCCGCGGGGCTGGACGCGACCCGCTATGCGGGTCATTCGCTGCGCGCGGGCTTCGCCACCAGCGCGGCCCGTGCGGGGGCGGATGAGCACGCGATCATGCGCCAGACCGGGCACCGGTCGGTGCAGATGGTCCGCCGCTACATCCGCGACGGCGACCTCTTCCGCACCACGGCCGCGCGTTTCCTCGATCTCTGAGCGGCGCCACACGCGCGTACGTGCAAGATCGCATACTTGCTTGATAGTATGTATGTATACGCGCATTAGCTTATACATGCATTGATTATGACGTCTATGCGAGCACGCTTGCATCCCCGTATCGATGATCACGATCACACGCGCATGCAGCATAACTATCACACTGCCATACGATGTTACGCTTACGCGCGTTCAATCGTTTGTGATTATGCGCGTTCTTATTTATTCAGTCCTACATCAACACGTGATGGAGTGTATACGTGTACGTCGTCGCGATCATCTCCCAGAAGGGCGGGGTGGGGAAGACCACGCTGGCGACGGCGCTCGCCGTCGAGGCCGACCGCAGGGGTCGCTCCGCCGCCATCTTCGACCTCGATCCGCAGGCCAGCGCCACCTTCTGGAAGGACACACGCGGGTCCGACCGACCGGCCGTCGCCGCCGTCCCCCCCGCCCGCCTCTCCCACGTGCTGAAGGCGGCGGCCGAGGGCGGCTGCCAGTACGCGCTGATCGACGCCCCGCCCGTCGCCAAGGACCTCGCCTACGAAGCGGCGCAGGTGGCCGACCTCGTGCTGATCCCCACCCGGCCAGCCGTGCTCGACGTGATGGGGATGACCCGGACGCTCGAACTCGTCCGCCTCTACGGCCGGCCGTCGGCCGTGGTGCTGAACATGTGCCCGCAGCAGGGCCGCGAGATCCGCGACACCGAGGAGGCGATCCGCCAGTTGGGCGCCGACCTCGCCCCGGTCCGGATGTACAGCCGAATCGCCTATTCGCGCGCCCAGCAGACGGGCCTCGCGGCGCAGGAGGTCGAGCCCGACGGCAAGGCCGCCCTGGAGATCTCGCTCCTATACAAATATACGCTCAAACGCCTAAACGCCCAGGGAGGCCAGCATGGCGCCCGCTAAGAACAGTCTCCAGGCCATCCTCAACCGGCAGGTCGCCCCGCCGCCGCCCATGCCGGCACCGCCGCCGATCGCGGCCCCGGCGCCCGCGCCGGCCGCACGGACCACGCCGGCCCGCGCAGGCAAGCGCCTGGTCGCGGGTCACTTCGATCCGAAGGTGGCGAAGGCGCTGCGCCTGATCGCGGCGGAGGAGGACACGACGATCCAGGCGCTGCTGGAGGAGGCGATCGACCTGCTGCTCGTCAAGAAGGGCAGGGCGCCGATGGCCCGGTGAGCGCCGCCGCCGTGGCGGGCGCGCCCACCGGGCGAGGGCTCACTCGACGTCGGCGCTGGTGACGCCGGTGGCGCGGTTGTAGCGCAACGTCAGCTTGGAGATTTCGCAGAGGTTGAAGGGGGTGTCCCAGTCCTCCTCCGAGCCGTCGCTCCACTTCACCTTGATGTCCCAGTTGCAGGCCTGCGTGGTCGGCTGGAACTGGATCATCAGGTTCGACCCGTGCGGCAGCACGCGGCTGCCGAGGATGTCCGACCCCCAGGACTTGGACGTCGGCAGCGCGACGTAGACCTCGTCGATCTGATACCCGGTGGCATTCACCAGGGTGAAATCCTGCATCGCCTGGGCCCGGACTTCGGGGGCAGCGACCAGGGCCAGAACAGCGAGAGAGGACGAGAGCCAGAAGGCACGCATGATAGTCTCACATTCGAAAGTGTTGTGACGCCCGGCCATCATCCTCCAACCATTCGGACTTAGCCATAAGCATTAGGCGGCTTTGGGAGCGGGCATCGTCAGGTCGGCGGCGACAGTCGCCTCGTCCGCCATCGGCCCGTCGGCGCGCGCCGTGATCGTCATCACCGTGCACGGGTGCCCCCAGCGCCTGCGGATCACCGGCGTTCGCATCGCGCGGGATCGCCGACGACATCATCGATGGCACGACCCCTCCAGGGCGGCCCCTTCGGGTCCGTCCCGAAGCCAGGAGAACGCGTCTCCATCCGCCCCGGGCCGGATCACCGCCCGTGGAGCATCTTCGCGGCGGCGCGGATCTCGGTGACCGCGCGGTGGACCTGACCGCGGCCGACCGCCAGGCAGAAGACCTGCGCCGCCAGCGCCACCGCCGGGCCGTACGACATCGCGTTGGCCTCCCCGGACCACAGGTGGGACAGGCGGGCGAGGAGCTCGTCGGCGGCGACCTGCGCCCCGAATCGGCGGTCCGGATCCTCGATCTGGGGCAGCAGCTCCCGGATCATCGGCCGTAGCTGCTTCAGCTCGGCCAGCGCCGCCGGGTCGGTCGGCGCCACCTCGGCCCGGGCCACGACGAAGGCGGTCTGGTAGGCCAGGTGCAGCTTCCGCTGCTGGACGACCTGGGCCTTGGTGCTCTCGACCGCGGCGCGGATGTCCTCCACCCGTGCCCCGGCCGCCTTCATCTGGAGGAGGTGCGGAGCCGCGAGGCGCGTTCCCGTCCCGGACCCCGGCCCCGCCGGACGCTCGGGCCCGATGTAGCTGGAGGAGACCATCCACTTCCGCGGCGCCGCGAGATGCACGCCCATCCGCTGGTGCAGGACCGCGGTCGAGAGCGGCTTGCCCAGGATCATGTCCACCCCGGCCTCGAGCGCGCCGGAGATCGCCTCGCGCGTGGGCTCGAAATGGGTGGCGAACACGAAGGCGAAGGGGTTCGCCGTGCTCGCCGACTGGCGGATCTGCCGGATGAGCGACAGGCTCTCCGGCCCGGGGCCGTCGGCACCGATCACGATGACGTCGGCGTCGAGGAACTCCTCGGACTTGGGCGAGGGGATCTCGTTCATCTGCACGATGCGCCGGATCCCCGTGCGCCAGATGACCTCGCGCAGCGCGCTGCGGCTGCCCGCACCCAGTTCGACCAGAACCGCCTCGGTCCTGCTGAGGTCCATGTCAGGGTTCCCCTCGGCACGGGGTGTGGCCGGTCCTCGTCATCGCCGGGTCAGCACGCCGTCGGCATTCAGCGCGATCGCGCCGGCCGACGCGGTGACGGAGAGGGTCCCGGCGGCGGACACGATGTCGTGGGTGGTGGCGAGGAAGCCCGCCACGTCGATCTTCGCCCCGGCGCCGATGAAGATGCCCGACGGGTTGACCAGCCAGACCTGGCCGTTGGCGCTGATGCGGCCCTGGATGTCCGACGGCAGGTTCGGGGGCGTCACCCGGTTCGGGATGACCGCGTCGCGACCGGGCTGGGCGAAGTCGACGGGGCCGGACGATCCCACCGAGAAGGACTGCCAGTCGACCACCGCCTCGGGGCTGGTCTGGGTGACGTCCAGCCGACCGACCGTGGGCGTGCCGATGGTCGCCTGCCCTTCCACCATGCGCCCGCCGGTGGGAAGCGTCTGGGCCGCCGCGGGTAATGCACCGGACAGCGTCCCGCACAGCGCCGTGGTGGCGAGAAGCGTGCGCAGGGCGGTGAAGGGACGGAAGGAGGTCGGTGCGGCGGTGTGCATCGGGCATCCTCGGACCGAAGTCCAGATAATTCCCTTTAGTATAGGTTTTCGAGAATCTCTACATCCGAACGAAAAGGTGATCGTGAGCGAATTGCCGACCGAGGCTCAGTATCTCAACGAGAAGGTGAAGAAGAGCCGCCAGTCGCGCCCGTTCTCGGCCCCGTCGGCCAAAGGTTTGGCGAGGGTGAGCGAGCCGGAGGCGGCGGACAGCATGGAGCCCCGGATGCCGATGCCGGCCGAGCCCAGCGACTGCCATCCGGCGCGGGGCGTCGGATTGTAGTTCCAGGTGGCACCCAGATCCCCGAACCCGAAGCCCGTCAGCGAGAGGTCGCCCGGTCCTTCCGTGAGCAGCAGGGTGGACAGCTCGCCACGCACGGCCCAGCCCTGGTCGCCGGTGATGGTGGAGGGATCGAAGCCCTGGCCGAAGGTCTTGCCACCCACCCCGTACTCCTCCGACGAGAGCAGCGGCCGGTCGGCCAGCTGCGCCTCGGCGGCCAGCGTCAGGAAGAGGCCGTCGCCCACCGCCATGTCGCGCTGGGCGGTCAGGTTCAGCTTCCAGAACTCGACCTCGCCGTCGCGCCGGGTGCGCAGGGGCTGGTGCGGCTTGCTGGCGTTCAGCACGTCCAGCCCGCGCGCCACCGTGGCGCCCAGCACGTTGGAGCCGCCCCAGCGGTCGGCGAAGTCCCACGACAGGCCGCCCGACAGGATGCGCAGGCTGTCCTGGTTCAGCCGCTGGTTCGTCGGCAGCCCGTCGAACAGGTCGGTGCCGCTGTCGCGCAGCGTGAAGTCGCCGGTCAGGCGCAGCGACTGCGAGCGCGAGCGCATCAGGGGATGGCTGAACCCAGCGCGCAGCGAGGTCGTCAGGCTGGCGATGTCGAGCGGCTTGGCGCGCCCGCCGGGCGAGGACCAGCTGCGCCGGACGCCGGTCGTGAGCGAGGTGCCCTGCTCGCCGATCCAGTAGGTGTAGCCGAGGTCGCCCAGCCGCAGCTCCGACGCCGGCCGCGCGGCGAGCGTGCGCAGCGAGAGCTGGTGGCGCATCATGCTGGCCTGGGCCGACAGGTCGGCCTGGATCGGGCCGATCGACTTCGAGCCGCGGTTGTCGATCGAGAGGCTGCCGGACAGCCAGGTGCGGTCGACGACGACGGCCAGGATCGAAGCGCCCCGCTGCCCCTCGGCCGGCCGGAACACGCTGCGCGCCCCGATGCCAGGCAGGTCGTCGAGCAGCAGCATCGTGCGCTCGAGGGTGCTCGCCCTCAGCGGCCGCTCGGCCAGGATGCGGGCCAGATAGCCGCGGATGTCGGCGGCGACGTCGTCGGACGCGCCGGTGATCTCGGCCTCCGAGACATAGCCCTCGACGATCTCGATGCGGACGACGCCGCCCTCGATCCGCTGCGCCGGGATGACGGCCTGGGACAGGATGTAGCCGTCGCTGCGGTAGCGCGTGGTGATGACGTCGCGCAGCTCGTAGATCTGGAGGAGCGAGATCTCCTGGCCCTTCAGCTCCGCCCCCAGGTCGGCGAAGGTGCCCGGCGGGTAGATCGTGCCGCCCTCGATCACGAGGTCGGTGAAGTCGAACTTGATGATGCCCGCCTGGGCCGGCGGCGGGGCGAGGTCCTCGGACTGCAGTTCCAGCGGCGGACGGGAGGTGGGTCGCACGGGGCTCTGCAGCCGCTCGTCCACCCGACCGGGATCCGCGGGACCGGGAAGCACCTGCGCCTCGACCGCGGTCACGAGGACCGC
>Ga0315907_10002370_pt1 | contig 23845 bp, 19 predicted proteins | sample LakEriMetagenome_3_FD_203525 | JGI IMG/M metagenome (GOLD analysis project Ga0315907, IMG submission 203525) | Freshwater fungal communities from buoy surface, Lake Erie, Ohio, United States - Buoy 12 MA123 | ecosystem: Environmental > Aquatic > Freshwater > Lake > Lake biofilm | place: USA...
CGATGAAGTTCGCCAGCAATTAACGATCATCGGCCAAGGAATGTCAGCTTCCACATTTACTGCAACCGTTAATGAGATGTGTCCGCGCTGTGTTGTTCGCTCATCTTGTCCGGTTCAGCCATCAGGTCAGTCGGTGATCCAATGATCGAAAAGTACACACCTGTAGAGGTCGCAGCCCTGATTCGAAGCGTTGATCCAACCTTTTATGACCCTACCCCCGAGCAAGCAAAGATCATTTCGATTCTGACAAATCCTTTTGAGCCGGCAGTTGTTATTGCAGGTGCGGGATCTGGAAAGACAGAAACGATGGCATCGCGCGTGATTTATCTGGTGGCCAATGGATTTGTAAAGCCTGATGAGATTCTCGGTCTTACCTTCACACGCAAGGCAGCTGGAGAACTCTCTGCCCGTATTCGAAAGCGCTTGCGTCAGTTACAGCATGCCATGACAAAGGCCGGGATCGAAGTTCCCTTTGCAACTCTTGATACATCTGTAACTACTTATCACTCGTACGCAGGTCGACTCTTAAGTGAACATGCAATCCGTTTTGGAATCGATGCGGATTCACAACCGATGGGCGAGGCTGCTTTATGGATGGCAGCAAATACATTGGTACGGGATTGGAATGACCCCGATTTCGTTTATGAAGGCGCACTCAACACGGCAATCGATGATGTGATGGGGCTGGCATCACTCATTCTGGAACACCAAGTTTCACTTGATTCAATCCGCGCAGCCGATGAAAAAACGTTATCCGAGCTTGCGGCATTTTCTGGCGGGCCAAATGATGAAGTTCGCGCCGTATCGCGGACAGCGCGTCAACGGATTGCACTCTTGCCACTTGTAGAACGTTTCATCGAGACGCGACGCGGTGAAGGAACTCTCTCATTCGACGATCAAATGTCACTGGCTGCAGATATCGCTATGAAGTTCCCTGATGTCGCAGCGATCGAACGCGGCAAATACGCCGTAGTTCTGCTCGATGAATATCAAGATACGTCCCAATCACAAGTTCGTTTACTTTCTGCCCTTTTTGGTAACGGCCATCCTGTCACCGCAGTTGGCGATCCATGCCAATCGATCTATACCTGGCGCGGTGCATCTGCCGGAACGATCGGTTCATTCGGCGAGTACTTCCCTAAAGCCAAGGGCTTCACGGGCAGCGAAATATATGAGCTTTTGACCACCTTTAGAAACGATGTTGCAATCCTCGATTTAGCAAACGTCATCTCTAGCCAAGTGCGCTCACTCGGTAACCTCAATGTCTCACCACTTACACCGCGTAAGGGTGCAGGTAAGGGTGATCTCGCGGTTGGTCTCTTTGAAACAATGGAGGCAGAAGCTGCCGCAATCGCTGAATACATGGCACCTCTTTGGAACGATCCACAACGTTTGGTTGAGACAAGTAAAGTTCCAAAGACTTTTGCGATTTTGGTTCGAAAGCGTGCACAGATCCCTGCGCTACAAAGTGCGTTACGCAACGCTGATATTGAATGTGAAGTTGTTGGTCTAGGTGGCCTTGTCCATGTTCCTGAAGTTGCAGATATTGTGGCGATGCTATCTATCATCGGCAATCCTGATGCTGGTTCTTCACTGATGCGCATGCTTACTGGGCCACACCTTGCACTAGGTGCTGCCGATATCGCAGCTCTTGGTTCACATTCACGAGCTCTTGCTAAAGCATCATCAAGTGATAGTCGATCCCTTGTTAAGAAAATTGTTGCCGGCAACCCTGATTCGGCAGAGGCTGATGACCAATTCTTAGGTTCACTTATTGATGCACTCGATGACATAGCCAAAGCAGATCGATCCACATTCAGCGCAGTGGGTTTCCAACGTCTGACAGATTTTGCTGCAGACCTACGTCGTTTGCGATCACGCGCAGGTGGAGCAATCACAGATTTAATTGCCGAGATCGAGCGATATCTCAACCTCGAAGTCGAAGTTTTATTGCGTGATGGAACGCGATCTGGTCGTCGCCATATCGATCGCTTTATGGATGAAGCATCTAAATTTGCGCGCAACGGCGCTTCTCTTAACGCCTTCTTACAGTGGCTTGATATTGCTAGCCGTGAAGAAGGTGGACTGAAAGCCGGGGCAGCTGAAGCAAGTCGCGAGGCTGTACAGATACTTACAATTCACAGCGCAAAGGGTGCCGAGTGGGATGTAGTAGCTGTTCCAGGCTTAGCTGAGGGTACTTTCCCAAGTGATCACAAGGGCGATCCCGATAACTGGCTGACCAACGAGCGCCACATTCCTTTTGCGCTGCGCGGAGATGGTCAGCAACTTCCACTCTTCACATGGGGTGGTGTTACATCTAACGCCGACGCCGGAAAAGCAATTCGTGCCTTTAAAGATCAGTGCAATACCTTTAAAGAGCAAGAAGAGATTCGCCTCGGTTATGTTGCAATGACGCGCGCCAAGAGTCATTTGATTTGCACATCATCATGGTGGCGCGATGGCCAGAAGAGCGTTAAACCGTCATCAATTTTTGAACAAGCACATCTTGTTGCAACTCAATCTGGTCGTATCATCACATATGACGGAGCACCTGAAGATGGCGCAAAGAATCCGGTACGTGAAAATCCAGCAGCAGCCCAGTGGCCCACAGATCCGATTGCAGATCGCCGCTCTGAATTTAACGCACAGATGGCACTCGTTGCATCAACTTCACCAATCTCTTCTGGCGACTTGATCCAAGCAAGTGACGGTATTGATGAGATCGCATCATGGGCTCGTGATACGCAAGCGATCATTAATGAATTTGATATGTATAAGAGCGCAGTATCAGCCGTTGCACTTCCTCCACGAATGGCGACTTCAACTTTAATTGCTTTGCATGAAGATCCAGAAGCACTCGCACTGGCGATACGGCGCCCAATGCCGCGAGCAAGTGATGAATTCTCGCGTCGCGGTACAGCCTTCCACTTGTGGATCGAAAAACATTTCAATTTTTCGACTCTCTTCGACGATGAAGATTTCGATCAACTCGAACCACTTGAAGCTGATCAAAAGCTAGAGGATCTCAAAGCTGCTTGGCTGGCAAGTTCCTGGGCTGATCGCACCCCGCATGCAGTTGAAGTTCCCTTTGAGACCGTTATTGCTGGTGTTCTTATCCGTGGTCGTATAGATGCTGTCTATAAAGATGGCGATCGCTACGAGGTCGTGGATTGGAAGACGGGCTCTAAAAAGCTAGGAAAATCAGCTGCTATCCAGCTCGCTGTCTATCGCTCAGCGTGGGCAACACTGGAAGGTATTTCAGTTGACGATGTCAGTGCGGCATTCCATTACGTTCCAACATCGGTGACCGATCGCCCTGCCGATCTCATGAGCGAAGCAGAGTTGATTGCTCTCCTGAATCAGTTCAACGCCTAATTCGCTCAATTAGTTAACTAACCTTTACTGCGTAATCTCCACCGATAACGGGAGATGATCACTGACACCAGTTGCAAATGTTGGTAAGTGCTGAGAGCTAAGGGATCCCTTGCTTAGGATGTAATCAAATTGAATCTTGGCACCCCAGCTTGGATATGTTGCCTGTGTTGCTAGAGACTTCCACTGCGATGCAACTACGGGGAGGTTCTTAGGAAGATTGAGATCACCAATAATAATTGCGATTGTATTTGTTGCCTTCTCTATCTCTGCAGCCCAGCGCTTTAACTTACCTAGTTGGCGAAGATTAAATCCTGGCACAAAGGAGAGATGAGTATTGATGACTGTGTAACCATTTGCCAGAGTTGCAGCTAGTGCCACCCGAGGTTCGTCGCGAATATAGATGGGACGCATCTTTCCAGGACCACTTTCATCTCCTGGAATCAATAGCGGTGCACCAATTGGTGAGTTGCCAAGATCAAGACGATGCCATTGCAAGACTTCAATCTTGGATGCGATGCCAATTCCATAACTACCTTCATGCGAAGAGGAATCAGTGTTGGTGATAATTCTCTGATCGCCGTCGCCTAACTTCCGCCAGGTTTCACCAGGAGTGCCGATAATGCACGGAGCAAATGCAAAGTACGGGGCACCAATACTTGTTGCAATTTCTGCAATTTGATTTACATTTTCAGAGCGTGCCAGCGCATAGTCACACTCTTGGATACCAATAACATTCGGCGCTAGCTCGGCAGCAATCTTCTGGCCGGCATCAGATAGCGAGGTTGGCTTTACGCCTTTGGCTGCTGGCGGAATAGCCATTCCATGCAGGATATTCCACGAGGTAATGCGCATAGCGAGCAGGCTAGTACCGTTGCCCCTTATGAGCGCGATCAATAGCCAGCCTTCACGGATCGACCGCTCCAGCCACCTGCGTGAAAACCCCGCAACACTCGATCTGCTCTGGATTAAGGCACAGATTCTGCAGATTGCCCAAGGACGAATCGGTGCGACTGGATACTTGAACGCCGATCGCGTTGCCGCACTCATTGCTAGCGGTGAATTTAAAGAAGGCTCACGTTATTTTCTCGGCCTTGATGCAGTCACTGGCGATCCTTACTTCGCGTGGGATACACAGTGGAGCGTTGCAAAAACTGATGATGAGATGAAAGTTGGATTTACAACTCTACGTGATGTCGGGGCAGCACTATCAGCTATCGATGTTGAACTAGCTTTACACGCAGTTGCCTTAAGTAATTGGCATCGCGCGCATCCATGTTGTGCCAAGTGCGGTGCGCCAACGCGAGTAGATCTCGGTGGAGCAGTACGTGTCTGCGATGTTGATAAGAGCCAACATCATCCGCGCACAGATAGTGCAGTCATTGTTCTGATCCGCGATAACGATGATCGCATTCTCCTTGGACACCAACCAATCTGGCCAGAAGGTCGATTCTCATGCTTTGCTGGATTTCTTGAACCGGGTGAAACATTCGAACAATGTGTTGCACGTGAAGTCTTTGAAGAATCTGGTGTTAGCGTTCGAGAAATCAATTATCTTGGTTCACAACCGTGGCCTTTCCCAGCATCAATCATGATTTCATTCGATGCAGTGACAGATTTCCCAGAGGCAGCGCGACCAGATGGCACAGAAATCACAGAGGTAAAGTGGTTTACACGCGATCAACTTCGTGCAGAAGCTAAAGCCGGCACACTATTACTTCCACCAACTATTTCGGTTGCGCGCAAGATGATTGAACGATGGCTGGGTGAGACTGCCCACGGTGGTGAGACATGGAGGTAACTCCAAAAGGTGGTGGAGAAGAGTCAAGCCTTCGCGCAGAAGAAATTCTCGCCGCACTCGATGACGATCAGCGCGAAGTAGCCCTTGCTACACGAGGACCTGTCTGTGTAATTGCAGGAGCAGGCACTGGGAAAACTCGCGCAATCACGCACCGCATTGCCTACGCCGCAGCGATTGGAACAATGGATCCCAGCAAAGTTTTGGCACTTACCTTTACAGCACGGGCTGCAGGTGAGATGCGCACGCGTCTTCGCTCACTTGGCGTTCCCACTGTTGCAGCGCGCACAGTTCACTCCGCAGCACTCAAGCAATTGATCTACTTCTGGCCGACTGTCTTTGGCGGTCGCACACCTGATCTCATGAACAGCAAGACACCATTTTTGACAGAGGCGGTTAATCGCGCAGATCTCACTGGCGAAATCCGCGTCACCTCGCGCGAGACTATGCGTGATATCGCAACCGAGATTGAGTGGGCCAAAGTTTCACAGGTCGCACCGATTGATTATCTAGATCAAGTGAATGCTCGACAGATGAAGCCACGTGTAAAGGCCGAACATATCGCCGCAATCTATGTTGCCTACGAAAGCCTCAAGAAGCAAGAGCTTGCGATTGACTTCGAGGATGTTCTTTTGCTGACTTCTGCGATGCTGGAAGAAGAGCGCACTGTGAGAGAGCGCGTACAGGATCAATACCGTTACTTCACAGTGGATGAGTATCAGGACATTTCACCGATCCAGCAACGCTTGATTAATGCCTGGCTTGGAAGCCGAAAAGATATCTGCGTCGTGGGAGATCCCGCACAGACCATCTATTCATTTGCAGGTGCAACGCCAGTTTTCTTAAATACCTTTACCCAGCGCTTTCCTGAGGCAGAAGTAATTCGCCTGAGCACTGGGTATCGATCAACACCGGAAATCACATTTGCCGCAAACGCCTTGCTACGTAACTCATCTATGGGACAAGAACTCACAGCCAGTAACGATCACGGCCTTCATCCCAGTGTTGATGGCTATAAAGATGAGAGCGGCGAGATTGCAGGAATCCTTACTCAAATCACAGCGCTATTAAGTGAAGGAACTGCGCCACAAGAGATAGCGATCTTGGCTCGCACCAATAGCCAACTCAAAGGCGTTGAACGTGCGATGAATAACAAGGGGCTGCCGTATCAAGTACGTAGCACCGAACGATTCTTCGAGCGACAAGACGTCCGTGATTTTCTTAAGCAGGTTCGCCAAGCATCTGTCCTTCCCACTGAAGGAGCTACCTGGATTGCTGAGCTGCGCACTATCGCTCAGCCATATTTAACGGGTGAAAGTATTGATGGAATTGCAGCCCTTCTTCACCTCGGTCGTGAACTCGATAGCGATGATGGCTTTACTCCAAAGACTCTCCGTGGCTTTTTGCGTGAAGTCGAAGATCGCGTAACACAGAACAATCCACCGACAATGCCTGTTGTCACCCTTGCCACCTTGCATGCAGCAAAGGGACTTGAATGGGAACGCGTCTTTCTGATGGGTGCATCTGAAGGAATCCTGCCTTTGGAAACAGGATCAACTGGAACATCTGATTTAGTTGTTGCCGAAGAGCGCCGCCTTTTCTATGTAGGAATGACGCGCGCTAAGGTCGATCTTCACATTTCATATCGCGGATTGCCTTCACGATTCTTAAAGGAATCTGGGTTACTCGCCAGTTCGTAAGCCTGAAATACCTGTGCAATTTAATTTACTTGCGCGAAATGCAGGGTGTGCTCTACCCTTACCGCTATGTCCGTACAGGGAGTATCAACACAGGTAGCAGTAGCTGCCGCGATCTCTCATGCCCATTCACATCTAGCCACAGCTGCCGCCAATAAGCGAACATCTTGGCGACGTGCATCAAAGCCAGCGTTTTATGCTGCTTTTTATGCCACAGCGGATGAGGCAACCGGAGGGATATTCGAGTAAATCGAAATAACCCAAACCTAGGGCCTCAAATCCGAAAAGGATTTAGAGGTCCTTTTTCTTTATCCAGATAAACCAAAACCACTAACCAGAGAAAGAAACCGACGAAAGATCGAGAGAGAAAGAGGGTGAGAGCGATGACCGTTCTCTTCAGTGAACTGCAACTGCCAGGCTGGGCTGAATCCGGCGAAAAGATTGGTCTCAACGATGTGACATTCACATACGACGACGCCAAGGCTTTCACCTTGCCCTGCCACACCTCTGACCCTGAGATCTTCTTCGCCGATGATGATGCTGTTATTGCACAGGCAAAAGCGCTCTGCGGAAGTTGTCCTATGCGCAACGCCTGTCTTGATGGAGCACTTTCACGTCAAGAACCATGCGGTGTGTGGGGAGGTCAGCTCATCGAAGATGGCGTCATTATTGAACGTCGTCGACGTGCAGGTCGTCCACCGAAAGTTACTGCTGCCTAGGGTCGTTGACTACCACTCAAGCTGTAGCGGCATTGCAATTACCAACTGAGCGATAGCTACTGCAATAAATATTGCTGCAAGGGTTATCGAACCCTTCTTGCCGCATCGCTGTGGTAAACCCTTAATGCCACTTGCATGATCTTGATCCATATCTTTGATCACGTTGATGAAGTGTGCGGCTATTCCTAAGAATGCACCGCCCAAGATCATCCATAGCGGAGGTGTTTTATCTTTCGAATACGCCATGCACGAAGGCAGGATCGCAAAGGCAACGGCGAAGGGGAGCGGTGAAAAGACATTGAATTTAAAGTAGAAGTTATAGCCCAGCGCCCAGAGAATCGCGAAAATTGAGAGTCCACCGCCAACAAAACCAAGTGGACCGAAGAGATTGAGAACGAAAGAAATAGGGATCATGAAGGCAAGCCATGATTGCAAGAATTTGCGAGTGATCAGCCCGGCTACAAGCGGCTTGTTCATTCTCTGATGCGAAAGATCATCTGCATAATCGATTAAGTCATTGCTCCAACCCACGATCAGTTGCCCGGAGAAGAAACTCACAGCGATGAGCAAGGAAGGACCTGTGGTCCAGTACAACTCTGCAAAGAGATAACTCAGCGTGGTCACAATCAACGTTGGACCAAAGTGTGATGCTTTAGCAAGACCGACAATGCGTGTTTTCATCATGAGCCTCTCTACTTCTTCTTACGCTGACATCGGGGACAGAAGTAGGATGAACGTGCACCGAAAACTATCCTCTTGATCAGGCTTCCACAACGCGGACACGGTTCATCTTCTCGGCCGTAGGCAGATAGAGATTGTTCAAAGAAGCCACTCTCCCCATTGACATTGATGTAAAGATCATCAAAGGAGGTGCCACCTTTTGCGATTGCCTCTCGCATTACTTCCGTTGCAGCATCAATCACGGTTGCAATCTTCTTTTTTGATAAATCGGAGGTCATAGATTCAGGGTGGACTTTAGCCCTCCACAAAGCTTCATCGGCGTAGATATTTCCAACGCCGGACATGATCTCTTGGTTAAGCAGGGCAGTCTTTATCCGGATGTTGCGCTTGGCAATCTTTGCGATGGTGGCCTGATAATCAAAGTGCTGATCAAATGGATCGCGGGCAATGTGGGTAGCTGAAGATGGAATGTCATCAACTAGTTCCTCAACCGAAAGCCAGCCAAATGTTCTTTGATCATTAAATACAAGATCAAGCTTTCGAAGTGATCGTTTCAGCGCGAATTGAGCGCGGATATGTTTAGGAGATGGTTTATTTTTCTGTTGGATAAGGAATTGCCCACTCATTCCAAGATGAGCCACTAATACAAAGGGACGATCGAGTGTGATCCAGAGAAACTTTCCACGTCTGCCTGTTCCGGTAATTCGTGCGCCGTTAAGTGCAGAAAGCGGTGCGATGGATTCAGTCTTAAGTGCACGCGGATGAAGATCATCTGCTTGCACGATGCGATAGCCGGTGATCAGGTGTTGCAAGCCACGCCTGACTGTTTCAACCTCGGGAAGTTCGGGCATTACTTTCCAGCCTTACACTTTTCAGAGCAGTACTTGACGTTATCCCAATCGCGTGCCCATTTTTTACGCCATTCAAATGGGCGCTCACAGCGCAGGCAGATTTTGGGAGGGAAACCATTTTTTGTCTTAGCCTGCATAGCGCGAGTTTAACCCGATCACTTCAAAGCGCACCTCGGCCCATGGCTGGATAAAGTTCTCAGATGAAGTGGATCGTTGGATTGGTCGTCGCGCTGGCATCTCTAACGGCCTGTGCGCAAACGTCAACGGTAGAAGAATCTGCGCCCTTTGAGGTGTTAGCCGACGGCAATTGCAACAATGCAGAGAGTCGATTAGTTCAGGAACATATATCGGGTCAAATCACAGCTCTATCAAAAGAAGATTGGGAGAGCGCATACTCTTACGCATCGCCAGGATTCCAAAATACAGTTGGTATTGATCAATTCATCTTCATTATCGGTTCTCAATATCAGATGTTGATTGAGAATCAAGGAGTTAAATATGGAACATGTTCAATTTCCAGTAAGGTTTTTACGCAAGGTGTTACTGTCACGAGTCAAAATGAATTATTTGAACTCACTTATTCATTATCTCTTGAGGGTAATAAGCTTGGGATTGAATCGGCATCAACAACGATTACTCAGCCAAAAGTAAATATCTAGTCACACATTTTAGATTTGCCAGAGTGGTTTAATTGGCAACGGGTGAGATCTCTGGAAACCAAACCAGAGCTTCATCACGGAATGGACCTTCAGCTTCTAACTGGCAGAAGATTCCAGTTGTTCCCATTGTGACTCGATGAATCAAAACGTACTCGGCTGGAAGATTGAGTTGGAATCCAATCTTTGCGGTCGGATTACGTGGATCTCCAACGCGTGCGCTCTGATCACGTAGCCAATCACGTGAATATTTAAAGGTAGGCGTGCGTAGTGGTTCTACAAGTGGAACAAGATATTCCAGCACCAAGTTCGGATCGACATCAACTTCAGGAAGAATAAATCCATCCTTTTTGAATCCATCGTAGAGAGCTTGTGCATTGTCATCGAGTGCGTGCTTTAAGAGGTTTTTAAATGGTTCAGGGAAACCATTTGGCAAGCGATTGCAAGCACCGAAATCAAGAACTCCGATGCGACCATCTTCGAGCAATCTAAAGTTTCCAGGATGCGGATCGGCGTGCAATAACCCTGCGCGGTCAGGGCAGGTGAAGTGGAAGCGTGCAATGTGCATTCCTGCAGCATTGCGCTCTTTCTGCGAACCGCTTTTGATTATCTGTGCCAAAGGTTTTCCATCTAGCCATTGGCTGACAAGTACTTTGGTTGTTGCTGCCAGTACTCGTGGAATTGCGATGTCTGGATCATTTTCATAAGCGGCATAGCAGGCACGTTGTGCTTCGGCTTCATACAAGTAATCAACTTCTTCGATAATGCGCGCGCGAAGTTCTTCCATGAGAGGTTTCATATCAACGCCAGGAAGTACTAGCCCAAAGATTTTTGAGAAACGTTGGATTTGATTGAGGTCGCTGACAAGCGCCTCTGCAGCACCTGGGTATTGAATCTTTACCGCAACCTCTGTTCCATCTTTCCAGACAGCGCGGTGCACCTGACCAATAGATGCCGATGCGGTTGCTTGATCTTCGAAAGAGATGAAGTTATCTCGCCAATCTTCACCAAGCTCTTTAGCCAAAACTTTATGGACAACTTTCGCCGGAAGCGGAGGCGCGGACTCTTGTAATTTGGTGAGCGTCTCACGGTAAGGCTTTGCAAACTCTTCTGGAAGTGCCGCTTCAAAAACACTGAGGGCTTGGCCAAATTTCATCGCGCCGCCCTTGAGTTCACCAAGGACTTTAAAGAGTTGTTCCGCAGTTTTTTCTTGAATATCAGCAAATACGACCGAGGATGATTGGCCGACAAGTTGTTTTCCAATTCCTAAAACACTGCGACCGGCAATACCGACAGGAATTTTGACCATGCGTGCAGAACGAGCACTCGTAGTGCTTGGAATCTTTGTCTCTGCCGGTTTCTTAGCCACGCGCCAATCTTGGATGCAATTGATGGAAAGCGCCAAATGAAATGAAGAGATCAGGGGTGGAGATGATCCAATTCACATGGAAAGGAGGATCGGTAGGAAATTGCTGCCACACCACTAGAGCCAGTGACACCCGCAAGCAGGATTGCGAGCTACAGGGACGAGAGAACTCGCGCTGAGTTCAAGTGAATCAACTGCCATATATGCCCCCGTCAGATCAGATGTGTTCGCATCGATGCGTTGGAGGATAAATGAGGCGATCAATCCAGCAAGGTAATGAGCTAGGAAAACTGGCATCTCTTGAATATTTGGGCGCTCTCCAATGAGCACTTTATCTGCAACAACACTTGCACTCCCGATGACTTCATCGATTGCGATATTTCGACAGCGCGTACATGGTGTCTTTCCAGGCTGAACAAGTGGGCCAATCACACACTTTCCGCCATCAGGTGGCGAAATAACAATGTGTTCTTGTCCAGCTGCCATCCATTGCGAGAGTAATTGTGGATCCATCGCACCGATGTGAATCTTGATATATCTCTCGGCTGGCTCACCATCAAACTCTTGCGCACTTTCTAGCCTTTCAATAGGAAAGAGCGATAACTCTTTCCCGAGGTCTTCCATTCGCTGTCTGTAGGACTGGCCCACATCGGTAGAGCGAATAAAGCCTGCGCTGAGATCTGTGTCGACTACCAAGGGATCTTGCGAGCGCGTACCTAGCGCAAAGTGAGTGTAGGTCACTCCGCTTGAGAGCAAAATCCCAAAGAGCAACGTTGCGATGCGATCGCTTCCATAAATTTCTACTCGCACATTCTGTCGCGCGTTAATAATCGATGCACCTGAATCGTGTACACCAGGAAGTAATCGAGTATGTGAAAGTTCCGGGGCCACACGTTTTTGTAATTGCGAAAATGCAGCATCAGGCAAAATGTCGCGACGTTTATGTTTTGCAACTGATTGAAAGCGAGTCGTCACAGATAAAACAGAGGGCGAGGTTTCGAGAAATTCGTGCTCTTCCAAACTCCACATGAGTTCGCGGTAATCCTCGGCTGTGATTCCACACACCGATGGGATATCAATTGCATCAAAGCTGTTGCTACTAAGGATTTCTAAAGCCCTTACATACCCCTTCTCTGGAATCGCAAAGGATGAGCGAGCTGTTCCGCAGCGCAATCCGATCGGCGTGCGATAAATACTGATGCCCTCTTTCAGGCGAAGGTGGCTCTTCTGCAAAGTGTGAGTTGTCATGGGCGGCAGGGTTGCACTGCAGAAGATGCGCACCTGCACACACTCCACATCACTCACCCGTACGCCAGCTCGTGGTTACGCAGGGTAGATAAAAGAATTCACCCCGTATAAGCGTTGGCCTATACGGGGTGAACCTTTAAATATTTATTCCACCAATTCCAGCTGAAAGAAGCCTGACTATGGCTAGTAGTTATGGTGCGGGATTGCCGTGCTTTTTCAGACTATTGGGCCTTACCGAGAATTCGGTTAACCGTAGTTCCGCACACTGGGCACTTACCCTTTGCCATGCGGCGACCTGAATCCGAGATATGAACCATGCCCTCGAAGTCACGCTTCGCTTTGCACTTTACGCAGTAAGCGTCACCCTTGTAAGGCTCGTTTGTCTCTGCCATTTTTCTGCCTCCTATCGACGTATGCGCTAGGAGCGCACTCGTTCAGGCTTGACGATACTCCCGCTCACGCTCAAAGTGGGCCCAATCGGGGGAGTTTTTCTCTACTTTCTAACCTAATTTCTTGAGCTCAACGGGGGCTGCTAGGGCTCTTTCGGCCGCCTCATAGCCATCCAGGTAGGCGCTAGCCAGCTCACCTTCGGGGAATCGGGCCAGAATCTCGGTGAACTCTTCGCCATGGTCGCTATGGGCGAGATGGATCGCCTCGTGGAAGAGGACGTAATCCAGGGCGTAATCAGGGGCGAGCTGGAGGCGATCTGAGATCCGAATCGTGCGATCCACGCTTGTGCAGGAGCCCCAGCGCTCGCGCATGGAGCGCCAAGCCACGCTGGCAGGGCGTTGGGTGATCTCGGGTGCCCATTCAGACAAGAGCTGGTCGATCCGTTCGGCCAAGACGCTCTCTGTTGGGGTCTTGGCAGCTTCTTGGCTACGGATCTTGGCGATCATCTCAGGGACCATGGCGCGCTCATCGGCCTTGGTCATGCTGGCTGGGATCGAAATGACGATCCGTCCACCCTGGCGATAGGCCGAGAGGTTTCGCTTACGACGCTTGGAGCGGATCACAATGATCTCGCCCTCATCAATTCCAGGAAGAGTCTGGACCTTGTGTTCGAGATCAGCCGCGCGCTCATTCTTCACGGGATAAAAGTACCCGCACTTAGCGCGCAATTGCCTTAAATCGCAGATTGTCGATCAAACCTCAAGTTGGTGTTGAGGTTTGGGTGCAATGAAAAATTCTCTATAGTAAAAAAACCATCTCGTGTCAACGCGATATGCATTTGATTTGCGCGCTCGTTAGTCGTACTTTTTGCCTACGAAGTCCTCGGATAACCGTTTGATATCTGCAAGGGGAAGGCAGATATTTAATGTGCGCCCGGGGACTTCGCTTTTCTCTTTAGTTAACTATGCGATCTAGGGATAACGTGAGCGGACTAGAGAAGTCCCGAGAGATCATCAGGGATTTCGGTCGAAGAGATAAAGGCGGATGGGTTTTGCAAATCATCTGCAGTCGGAAGAATTCCAGCCCAGATTCCATCGCGCTTATCAAGTGATTGCTCTTCACGAATAGCTTTCCAGAACGCGCTCGCCTCGCGAGTAAGACGTGGTGAAACTTCAAGCCCTAGCAGAGTTGCAAAGAGCTGCTGCGCTGGTGTCGATGATGCACGACGACGTCGTTGTGTTTCGCGAAGTTGTTCAATATTTGGAATGCGATCACCTGCTGCAGTGGTGACAACATCATCAGACCATCCATCGATCAACGCAAGAACAGTCTCCAACTTTTCAAGAGCTGCCTTCTGTTGTGGTGATTCTTCCGGCGAGAAGATTCCATTGTTTAATTCGACGTTGAGATTGATCTGATTATTTAATGGCTGGCTTGGATCAAAGTGATTCATCGCCTCTTCTGCTTGGCGTTGAATTGCTTCAAGATCAATGCGAATGCCACGACCGTATTCAGTGATTGTGCTCTGGATATATGAGACCAGCCAAGGGTTATGGGCAAATAAACGCGCTACTGCGCTTTCGCGAAGTGCGTGATAGATAAAGACTTCTGACTGTGGAATCTCAAGATCAGCAGCCCAGGCTGCGATATTTTCTGGAATCAATACGGGGTGGGCAGGATCAAGAATCGGCAAACCGGCATCGTGTGCTCCAGTAACTGTTGCTGCAAGGGATCCCACTGATTGACCAAGTTGAGTGGCAACCATCGAACCGATAAATGTGCGCAAGAGACCACCGATTGCTTCCAGTGGAATCTGGCTCGCTTCGCCCTCACCTTGACCTAGATCTACGCCTTGTTCGCGGCCGGCTTGCGCCAAGAGATCTGTCATCGCCTCAAGGAGACCTTGGGCAAGCGGTGCAATATCGCGATGCCATCCAGTGATTGTTAGATCTACCCAATCGGCGCGATTAACAGCCGAGGCATGAGTAGGCGATAGAGCTGAAGGAAATGTTGTTGCCTCGTTGAGCCAAATTTCTGCGATCTCGTAAGCACTTGCGACAACGCCTTGATCGCGAGTACTCAGTGGTGCAACTCCATGGGCAGTAACAAATTTCTTTGCGGTCTCGCGCACTGTTGCAATTGGTAACGGATCATTTGTAGCACCTTGTGGTCCAAGACCAAATCCCGGCATACCGGGCATGCCTGGCATATTTGAAAACATTGCAGTGAGATTTTCTGGAGTCATAAATTCCAAGTTATCCAAGTTCTCCAATCCTTCAAAGGGAATCCCCATCCTTTTAAATTGCTCACGCATCTGCGCTTGGATTGCGCGGAGCATCTCGTTGAAATCTTCAGGACCGCTGTGATCTCCTGATCCATCGCGGCTTCCATCATCAGGACCATCTGATCCACCCGAACCATTCGGCGGAGTAAATCCAAAAGGAGTCATTAATCCCCACCGTCCCTTCATCTTTAGATGCACTCCACTTCTGGGTGCATTCCACTTCTCAACAAATCTCGTAGTAGTAGAACACGAATACTCGCCAATTTCTTCCCAGCACCCCACCCCAATTGCCAAAGAGTGCGTGTGCGAGAAAGCCAGTAGGCTAGTGGAATGTCCAATGCATTCCTTGCCCTCATCTGGTGGGTAGTTCCCGCCGCAGGACTCATTGGCGCACTCGGGTATGTCCTCTGGGTGACTCAATTTAAGAATAAGTATGAGACTGAGACGACTCGTTCGGTGACCCAGTTCCAGAAATTCCAGGGTGCTTTTCGGGAAGCCGAGACTGTTACCTTCAATGAGGAGAGCCCAAAGAATTCGCAAGGACGAGAAAAGTAAGTTACGTGTTGCGTTTTTCTCGCCTTCCTCGATTTTCCAGAGCACTAGTTACGCTCTTTTTTGTAGCAGCCTTTCTCTCACCACTTCAATTCGTAGCAATCGCTCCAGGAACTCCGCAAGGTATTTATCCTGAGATTGTTTCACTCTCCAAAAACAGTAAGGCCACAAGTTATCCGGCTGATGGACAGTTCTACTTACTCACTATTCGCATCACCGCACCTGGTGGTTACGTACCTGGAATCGAGATGCTCTATCGATGGGTGCGCACCGATCAAGTCGTTCTGCCAACCAGCGTGATCTATCCACCTGGAATTACTGTTGAAGAAGAAGAGAAACAAGCTAAGGCCGAGATGAAGGGCTCGCAAGATTTTGCGCGCACCATCGCACTGGATTATTTAGTGCGCACCTACCCAGATCGTGGATTTGAAAAACTCACTTCACAAGATATCTCAATTGCTGTAAAGAGAACTGGTGGACCGAGCGGCGGCATGATTTTTACTTTGGCAGTTATTGAAATGCTCACCAAAGAAAATCTCCTCCAGGGACGATCAATTGCCGGTACTGGAACAATTGAAAAAGATGGATCCATCGGAGCAATCGGAGGGATCGAAGAGAAAATTCTGGCGGCAAAGCGAGCCGGTGCTGACCTCTTCCTCGCCCCAGCAGCCAATTGTTCAGAACTTTCTTCTATACCTGAGGGCATTGCCGTGGCTGCGGTAGCCACAATTGACGAGGCTGTGGCAGCGCTGAATTCGAAGAGTCCCAAGGGTTGCGATAGTTTAGGAGCATGAATCAACTGCGCAAACCGCTCAATATCACCTTAGGAATCATCGCACTTCTCGGCTTCGCAATCTTTAGCTCGAGTGGCTTCTATATCGATTGGCTCTGGTTTAAATCTGTTGGATTTACATCAGTGTGGAGCACGGTTCTCACTACCAAGATCACACTCTTTGTAGTTGCAGGTATTCTCACATCGCTATTTATCAGCACAAATATCTTTATCGCATATCGCAAGCGACCACTCTACGTTCCGATGACGATCGAGGCAGATAACCTTGAACGCTACCGCGCACAACTTGAGCCAATTCGTCGTTGGGTATTTCTTGGCGTCATCGCAGCACTCGTTTACTTCGGTGGAAGTTCAGGAGCAGTTTTCTGGTCAACCTGGCTTCAATTTAGAAATGCGACGCCATTTGGTGTTACCGATCCACAATTCGGCTTAGATATCTCTTTCTTCGCATTTAAGTTACCGATGTACCAGGCGCTGATCAGTTGGGGAATCTCTCTCGTACTCATCTCAGCTGTTGCTGCAGTTGGAGTCCACTACCTCTATGGTGGAATTCGTCCGCAGGCTCCGACAGAGCGCACAACAACTGCAGCTCGTGTCCAGATCTCTGTTCTCTTAGGTTTCCTCGTCTTGCTCAAGGCAGTTGCATATTGGTATGACCGTTATGCGCTAGCCCTTAAAGAGAATCGCTTGATTACAGGTATGACATTTACCGATGTCAATGCACTTCTTCCAGCAAAGGCAATCTTGTCTGCCATTGCAGTTGTCTGCGCACTTCTCTTCTTTGCCAACATTGTTCGCCGCTCATGGCTACTTCCTACAGCCGGTACAGCACTTCTAGTTATCTCATCAGTGCTGATCGCTGGAATCTACCCAGCAGCGATTCAACAGTTCACAGTGAAGCCATCTGAATCATCAAAGGAAGCGCCATTTATCCAGCGCAATATTGACTCCACTCGCGCCGCCTACGGTATCGATGGCGTCGTCATGCAGGATTACAACGCAACCCTGACAACTAACGCTGGACAGCTTGCAAACGATGCGGCGACTATTGCAAATATCCGCTTGATGGATCCGAATGTTCTCTCTGCAACATTCCGCCAGCTTCAGCAGATTAAGCCTTATTACACATTCCCAGAGTCCCTCGATGTTGATCGTTACAAAGTTAACGGTGTCTCACGCGACACAATCGTTGCAGTGCGCGAACTCAACATCGAAGGAAACCCAAGCCGTAACTGGATTAACGACCACCTTGTATATACACACGGTTTTGGATTCGTTGCAGCTTTCGGAAACTCTCGAGATGTAGATGGAAAGCCAACATTTGCAGTGGGCGATCTTCCATCAACTAAGGGTCTTGGTGAATTCGAGCCTCGTATCTACTTCGGCGAGAACGTTCCTGATTACTCAATCATCGGTGGCGTTAAGACTGATAATCCAGTCGAATTCGATTACCCAGATGACAACTCGCCTAACGGCCAGAAAAACGTCACATACTCAGGTAAGGGTGGCGTTCCAGTTGGAAGCACACTCAACAAGTTGCTCTTTGCGATTAAGTACCAAGAACAGCGCATTCTTCTATCAAGTCTTATTAACAAGGATTCAAAGATTCTCTTCGAACGTAATCCACGTGATCGCGTTGCAAAGGTTGCACCATGGTTGACCCTTGATGGAGATCCATATCCGGCAATCGTTGATGGACGTATTCAGTGGATTATCGATGGCTACACAACAAGTGCGAGCTACCCATATTCACAGACAACAACTCTTTCTACTGCAACAACAGATGCACTCACTGCAAATTCAGCAGCTGTCACTGCTCAAGCAAATAGAAATGTGAATTACATCCGTAACTCAGTGAAGGCAACAGTTGACGCCTATGACGGCACAGTCACCTTGTATCAGTGGGATGAGAAGGATCCAGTTCTCAAGACGTGGATGAAAGCATTCCCTGGCACTGTGACGGCAAAGAGCAAGATGTCTGCTCAGCTTCTAGACCACATTCGCTACCCAGAAGATCTCTTCCGTGTTCAGCGCGATGTATTGAGCTCGTACCACGTCAAGACTGCCGATGCGTTTTACGGTGGTCAGGATTTCTGGCGCGTACCTCGTGACCCATCAACCTTCGGTGCTAACGCAAGTGCACAGCCTCCTTACTATCTGACTCTTCAGATGCCAGGATCAAAGACACCTGCATTCTCATTGACAACACCGTTTGTTCCACGAGGCGGACGTGAAAACCTTTCAGCCTTTGCAGTTGCTAATTCAACTGCAGGTCCTGACTATGGAAAGATCACAGTTCTTCAGTTGCCACGTAGTACAAACGTGGCAGGTCCATCACAGGTTGCATCAAACTTCGAAGCGAAGCCAGAAGTTGCAAACTCACTCTCGCTCTTGCGCCAAGGTGGTTCTGATGTAGTCCTTGGAAACTTGCTCACTCTTCCAGTTGGAAACGGTCTGCTTTATGTACAACCTGTATATGTAAGAGCGACATCAAATGCTGCTGCATATCCACTTCTACAGAAAGTTCTCGTTTCATTCGGAGATCAAATTGGTTTTGATGACACTCTTAAGGGTGCACTTGATCAAGTCTTCGGTGGAAACTCTGGAACTCAGAGCGGCGGCGGAAATGTTGATTCAGGTGGATCTTCATCCGATGCAACAAGTGCAATTGCAAGTGCCCTGGCTGCATATAAGGATGGATTAGCTGCACTGGCAAAGGGAGATTTCGCTGCATATGATCGCGCACAGAAGCGATTGAAATCAGCTCTCGATGCGGCTGCAAATGCAGAGAAGAAGTAGGTAAATACTTCTCAATTTGGTGCTTTACCTACCTACGATTAGGATTGCTCTACCGACGCGGGGTGGAGCAGCTCGGTAGCTCGCTGGGCTCATAACCCAGAGGTCGTAGGTTCAAATCCTGCCCCCGCTACCAATGTCAACAGGTAGTTTCAGTTGAAAGAGATGGCGCCGAAAGGCGCCATCTTCTTTGCCTGGATTCAGGTTGGGTGAGTTAGCGGATGCGCAGTGAGTTAGCGGATGCGCAGTGAGTTAGCCACAACAAGGAGCGAACTCGCAGCCATTGCCGCTGCTGCATACATCGGTGTGAGCGCTCCGGCAATCGCGATTGGAATACCAATCACGTTGTAGGCAAATGCCCATCCAAGGTTTACTTTGATTGTCTTCAATGTGCGTGTGGCTAGTTTGAGTGCACCAACAACGCCCATCAAACCTGGGCGCATCAAGGTGATGTCAGCGCTGCCAATCGCTGAATCTGTTCCGGTTCCCATTGCAATACTTAAATCCGCTGCTGCAAGTGCTGCTGCATCATTGATGCCATCGCCAATCATCAAGATAGTGTTGCCTTGTGCTTTGAAATCTTCCACAACCATGAGTTTTTCTTGCGGCAAGGTATGTGCGATGACGTTGCTGGCAGGAATTCCAACAAGGGAAGCAATGTGATGAGCGCTCTCCGCGTTATCTCCCGTAACAAGCCACGGAGTAATTCCACGGTCGATCAGGGCGGTAATGGTTTCCTTAGCATCTTCTTTAACTTCATCCGAAGTTGTAAAGAGAGCAAGAGCAACTCCATCCCATGCAAGAACTGAGACGCTCTCACCGCGAAAACGAGCTTGCTCAATTCCGAACACGATCTGCTCATCAAAAGGAACAGAGCTATGAGCAATCGCTTCAGGGGTTCCGATGAGTACTACTGGAGAGAAATCTCCAACCTTGATGCGGCCCCCAACTCCTGAACCAGGTGTCTGCGTGAAATCTGTAAGTTCGGCAATCGTTGCTCCGCGCGAAATTGAATAAGACGAGATCGCCTTTGCGATTGGGTGATCATTTGCGCTCTCTAACGTCAGCGCAGTTGAAAGAATCATTCGCTCATTAATTGAGCCCGCAATCTGCGATCCAAGTGCCTTCTGCGCACTCGTTGGGATCAGCACTTCTGTCACCTTCATGACGCCCGTTGTCAGTGTTCCGGTCTTATCCAAAACAGCAACATTAACTGTCTTTGCAAGCTCAAGAACATGTGGCTTACGAAGGACGATTCCGCGAGAAGCACCACGCCCAGAGGCCACAACGAGTGCAACTGGCGTTGCTAATCCGAGTGCACAAGGACAAGCGATGACAAGAACAGTAATTGCGACAGAGATTGAGGTAGAAAGCGAACGACCATCGCCCCCGTTAACTGCAGCGTCAAGGTAGAAATACCAAAGGAAGAATGTGCCGATTGCGACAACCGTGACGACAGGTACAAAGACCGCCGAAATTCGATCTGCTAAACGTTGGATCGGTGCCTTTGTACTCTGCGCCTCAACAACCATCGCCGTAATGCGCGCAAGTTCGGTATCGCTTCCAATTCGTGTTGCTCGCACAATGATTCGGCCATTGTTATTTAATGAAGCCCCGATGACAGAAGATCCGGGTGCAACATCCACGGGTGCTGATTCACCCGTCAGCATTGAGTTATCAACGGACGAGTTACCCGAAATAACAATTCCATCTGTAGGAATGCGAGCTCCTGGCTTTACGACAAATTCATCGCCGATAACTAGATTCTCAATGGGAATCAATACTTCTAGACCATTACGCAGAACGGTAACTTCTTTAGCACTCAAGGAGAGAAGAGAAGTCAGCGCACTGCTTGCTCTGTGCTTTGCACGAGATTCTAGGAAACGACCGAGAATAACAAAGAGAAGAACTCCAGCGGCGACTTCTGTGTAGACATCACCATCACCAGTTGAGTTCGCATAGATGGACCAGGTAAAGGCGGCAATTGAACCCATTGAAATCAAGGTATCCATCGTTGGATGTGCGATGTTGCGAATGGCAGCGCGATGAATTGGCCAAGCGACAAAGAAAATTAGTGGTGTTGTCAGACCAATTGCAACCCATGCAGTGGGTGAGTAAAGCGGATGAGGCAGACCAACTATGTCGAGCAGCTCGTGGACTTGCATATCAATCCACATATGCCACTCCATCACCATAGAGATAGAGATGGCTGGAACTGCAAAGAGAATTGCCCAGAACAACGCCAGCGCTGATTTTCTATTCTGTAGCGCTGGCCCTTGGCTATCTTCAAGGAGAGTTGCACCGTAGCCAGCAGATTTAATCTTTGAAATGATTGTTTGAGTTGGCAATTCTTCGGGAGCAAGCACGTGCACAGTCTCACTAGCAAAGTTCACTGAAGCGCGAACGCCAGGAAGAGTGTTGAGCGCGCGTTCTACTGAAGCGACACAGGAAGAACATGTCATTCCGGTAACTGAGTAAGTTGTTGCAACAAGAGTTGCCTTTTCAAGGTTGATCTTGATTTCAGGCTCGCGGTGGCGCATTAAGTCGATGGAAATATCCTCGGCCACTATTTACTCCCCTGCTTGAGTGCTTCAAGAATTGCGTCATGGAGTGCGCCATTTGTCGAAATCGCGTTGGGCCCAAAAGGTCCATCGACACCATCAAGGGATGTAAATCTACCGCCTGCTTCGCGAACAATGAGATCAAGAGCTGCCATATCCCAGAGCGCGAGTGAAGGTTCAATCGCGACATCGACCGCACCTTCTGAAACGAGCATATGCGACCAGAAATCACCTAAGCCGCGTGTGCGCCACGCGCCATCAAGTAACTTTTCGAAGGCAGGACGACGAGCGCCCCACCCTTGGAAATCTGAGTACGCAATTGATGCATCTTTGATTGCGGAAACCTTTGATACTGCCAATTTACGCGCCGGAGAATTACTGACGCCATTAATTACACCTTCAATGACAAATGCGCCGCCACCAGCAGTTGCATACCACCGACGATAGAGAGCAGGAGATGAGACAACACTTGTGACAACCTTTTCATTTTCAACGAGTGCGATCAAGGTCGCCCATGTGGGAACACCACGAAGGAAATTCTTTGTTCCATCAATTGGATCAATAACCCAGTAACGATCTTTACTGCCAGTGCTTCCAAACTCTTCGCCAACAACACCATCTGAGGGATACTCTGAATTAATCGCCTCGATAATTGCGCGTTCGACCGCCTTATCGGCATCGGTGACGGGAGTGTTATCCGGTTTGGTTGTGACCTCTAAATCAAGTGCTTGATATCGCGAGAGAGAAATTGCATCTGCTCGGTCTGCAAGGGTTAATGCGAAGGCAAGCTCTGCTACATACTGTGACGATGAAGTGTTTGCGCCAGCAGTTGAACTCGACATGCCCCAAGTCTATCTTTCACCAGCGTTTACTCGCTGAGCGCGGGGTTCTTATCCTTTAGCTCTAGCAGTGATCTCAGACTCGTCACGCGTGTGAGTCGCTCCTCGTCGATAACGCCACCAGGTTGAACCCACTCGTTAAGACGGCATGACGGTTCGTAGTGGCTGCAATTAGATAGACACCCTTGTGTTACTTCTGCAATATCGGCAAACGAGGCGATGATTCGATTGGAATCAAGGTGGGCCAAGCCAAATGCGCGAATACCAGGTGTATCAATAATCCAGCCATCTTGGCTCTCTAGCGCTGATGAGAGTGGAAGTGCGATCGCACTTGATGATGTGTGTCGACCTCGCCCTGTCACCACATTCACATCGCCGGTAATTCGATCGGCGTGTGGGACAAGTGCATTAATCAACGTTGATTTACCAACACCTGAATGCCCAACAAGAACTGAAGTTTTACCAAGGAGAATCTTCTTTACTCGCGCTAAATCCTCCACATTTGTCTCTGCCTTAGATGATGAGGTGAGAATCTCAACACCGAGTTTGCGATACTCCTCCACAAAATCTGGAAGAGGTGCAAGATCAGTCTTGGTCATGAGTAGATACGGCTTAATGTTTTCGTGGAAAGCACAGACAAGGAAGCGATCGATAAGCCCTCGCCGTGGTTCTGGATTTGTCACCGCTGCAACAATTACCAGCTGATCAATATTTGCAACGATGGTGCGTTCAACCTGTGCGGCATCATCGACTGTGCGACTCAAAGAGTTACGGCGTGGTTCTACTGCGACGATGCGCGCTAACGTGCCTTCTGTACCACTTACATCTCCGACAACTTTAACGCGATCTCCAACAACGACAGACTTTGGTCCAAGCTCGCGCGCCTTCATTGCAGTAACAATGACGGCATCATCTGTAATACATGTTGTTCGGCCACGATCGACTGTTGTCACAAGAGCAAAGATTGCTCCGTCGTGAGATGGTCGATCTTTACTGCGAGGACGCGTACTCCGTGATGGGCGGATGCGCACATCTGATTCATCGTATGAATATTTACTCATTGAAGAAGGCTCGACCAGAGTCCAGGGAAATCAGGAAGTGTTTTACGTGTGGTCGCAATGTTTTCTACAAGTACATCGCTCACGACTAAGCCAATGACAGCCCCAGCCGTTGCTAATCGATGATCTTCGTAGGTCTGGAAAGTTCCACCGTGAAGTACGCCCGTGGTTGGATCGATATGTA
>Ga0315907_10002374_pt1 | contig 23820 bp, 15 predicted proteins | sample LakEriMetagenome_3_FD_203525 | JGI IMG/M metagenome (GOLD analysis project Ga0315907, IMG submission 203525) | Freshwater fungal communities from buoy surface, Lake Erie, Ohio, United States - Buoy 12 MA123 | ecosystem: Environmental > Aquatic > Freshwater > Lake > Lake biofilm | place: USA...
TCTACTAGAACCTTGAATGATTACATAATCCCAATCTTGACTTTTAATTGCCCTTTTAACTGCATTTCGATGTGAATGACCAAAGATTGTCGCCTTTCCTTTGGTACAATCTTCTACATAAACTTTCTTACCTTTTGAAATTGCTATTCCTTCAAAAATAGTTGGCATATTATTTCTATAGGTCAAGCTATTTCCGATAAATAAAATTTTGATTTTTTCTTTATCAATTGGTTTTAAGTAAATTACTACAGGAATAATTACAATAACCAAAAGCAAACTAATTTTCCAATATTTCTTCATTGCAAAATAAATTTAAACTTTCCTTAGCGAATCATTTTAAGAAAAGTTAACCACATAATTTTTAAATCTTGAAAAATCGTTGGATTCGCAAGATATTTTTTATTCAACTCTAATTTAGCTGGCATTACTTCGTTGATATACGTCTCTTTCGGATTTTTAGAATTACCTAAAATTTCATTTTCTTTAAAATATTCTAAAGAAGCATAATCCGTGATTCCAGGTTTCACATTTAAAACCTCTCTTTGTTCAGCCGAATACAAATCAACATATTCTTTTACTTCAGGACGAGGACCAACAATACTCATATCTCCTTTTAGCACATTTATAAATTGAGGAAATTCATCCAATTTCAATTTACGCAATATCAATCCGACTTTTGTGATTCGAGCATCTTTCATTCCAATCGTTAGCTTACCTTCTTTATCTGCATCCACTCGCATTGAACGAAATTTTATTAGCTTAAAAGGAATCCCTTTTTTACCAATTCGTTCTTGAAGATAAAACATTCCACCACGACTTTCAAAAATGATGAAAAAAGAGATTAACAATCCAAAAGGAAGGAAAATCAATATGATTATACTCGAAGTTAATATGTCAAAAATTCGTTTCACCCAATTACTTGATTAACCGCATTCACAACTGCATTCACAACAATTACTATTTGCTCATCTGTTAAATCGACGAAAATTGGTAACGATATTTCCCTAATAAAATTATCTTCTGCCACAGGATAATGCGACAAATTATAACCTAAATTCGTATAAAAAGACATTTTAGGAACAGGAATAAAATGCACATTTACAGATACATCTTGATCAAATATCTTTTGAATAATTGCATCTCTCTGCACTTCAGAAATGTTTTTAATTCTCAAAGGAAATAAATGATAACATGTTTCTTTATTTTCTTCAGAAACAATTGGTAATTCAGCCCAATCATGTTTACTTAACAAATCGATATATTTTAAAGCAATGTGCTTACGAATTGGCAAGGTTTCACGATCGTATCTCTCTAATTCAACTTGACCAATTGCTGCTGCTATATCTGTCATATTGCATTTATAACCAGCCTCAACGATATCGTATTTCCAATTTCCTTTTTGCGTTTTTGCTAAAGCATCTTTATTTTGACCATGCAACGTTTTAATACATAAATCAGCGTATATCTTTGCATTATCAAAAGGTGCGGGGAAATTTAAAGCAATTGCCCCTCCTTCTCCTGTTGTCAAGTTTTTTACTGCATGAAATGAAAAAACAGAAACATCGGTTAATGACCCAGCTCTTTTTCCATTGTACCAAGCTCCAAAAGAATGTGCTGAATCTGAAAGAACCAAAATTCTACCTAACATTTCTTGTTCTTTCGTTACCGCTTTGAAAATTTCTTTTTTAGCAACAACCAAGTTATTTATTTCATTGTAATCACAAGGATAACCTCCAAAATCAACTGGCATTATCACTTTTGTGTTAACTGTTATTGCTTTTTCAATTTCTTTGTATGAAATATTAAAATCGTGCGCATTAACATCAACAAAAACAGGTTTTGCTCCACAATGCATTACTACATTTGCTGTTGCTGAATAAGTATAAGCCGGTAAAATAACTTCATCTCCTTCCCCAACACCAAACCATCTTAAAATTGTTTCCAAACCTGCAGTTGCGCTATTTAAACACAAAGTAGATTGATTACCACAATATTCTGTAATTTCTTTCTCAAAAGCTTTCGTTCTTGGTCCTGTTGTAATCCAACCAGATTGCAACACTTTAACAACTTCATCAATTGCTTTTTGATTAATATTTGGGGGTGAAAATGGAATCATAATATAAACTATTTATCACAAAGTTAATTAACTTGACAATTTATTTAGCAAATCAGAGGCAATCTTATTTCTATTAAAATGAATATTGACATAATTTCTTCCATTTATCCCCATTTCATTGATAATCGATCTATTATTTGCAAGATAATTCACCTTTTCAATTAGATCAATATGATTTTCAGGTTCGAAGAAAAATCCGGCTTGAGCATTTTCAATAAAATGTTTTCTTGCTTCACCATCAACACCTAACAAAAGAGGTACTTCCATTGCTAATGCTTCAAATATTTTAGAAGGAATAGCTCCTTCAAAAAGTTCTAATTTACGAAGTGGAACCAAAGCAACATCGATTTCCTTTAAAATACCTGGCATTTCGGTTTTTGTAACCGGCGGTAAAAAATGGACATTTGAAAGACTTAATTCTTTCTTCAGATTTTCCAATTCTTCTTTTTCAGGTCCTGATCCTTGAATAATAAATTGAACATTTGAAGGACAATTTTTATCTGAAGCTGCTTTTAGAATTACATGTAATCCTTGAGCATATCCTAAAATCCCACCATAAAAGAACAACACATCTTCTTCTTTGAATTGATATTTTTTACGGAAACCCTGCTCCAAAACTTTTGTTGGATTATAATACTCTAAATCTACACCATTTGGAAGCCAATAAACTTCTGTAGATGGAAATCTTTGTTTAATATTTGATACAATACCATTTGTTTGACCAGTAACTAAAAATGCTTTTTTGTAACACTTCCCCTCCAAATTATAAGCTAATTTCAAAAGATACTTATTCGTTACTAAGTCTAATTTTTCTGCACTTTCAGGCCATAAATCTGAAACATTAAATATCAATTTAGCCTTTAACTTTCTACTTAAAGCCATTGCTGAATAACCTAGAAACAATGGCGGTGATTCAACCATTAAATAATCAAATTCACCTAGTTTTCTTCCTCGAAAATAAGAAGTTATAACAAAACTAAAATAGTTTAACAAACGACTAATTATAGACTTTGATTTTGAAACATAAATTTTAGCTCTATGAACACTAATTCCATCAATAACTTCTTCTTTTATTTTACCTCCTAAATATGCTTCTTGAATTTCCATTTTAGGATAATTTGGCATAGCAGTTAATACTTCTACGTCAATTCCATTTGCCTTTAAGCGAATAGCCAATTCATGAAGTCTATTTTGAGGAGCACCAATTTCTGGTGGATAATATTGTGTCAATATTAATAATCTCATTTTATCCTATTTTTTGATCTTTCTCTTTATTCAAATAGAGAATAGATAATAAACAAATCCAAAAAGTATAAATAACAATACCACTATGTCGTTGTAGCATTGATTCAAAAAGGGAATTAAAGAACAAACTTCCAACAATCAACATCAACAAATAATCGTTTTCTTTAAAAGCAGTATAAAAACCATAACCAATTATTGATAGTAAAATTAGTATCCCAAAAACACCTATTTCTAAAGTCGTTTGAAAAAATTGATTGTGAGGATTCAACTCTTCTTTCGCTAATTCATTTTGATTTAATAAATTTAGCTCCTTTGCTAAATATTCATCTACATTCCCCGTTCCTACACCAAATGGATGTTTTTGAATCGCCTTTACAGCAGCTGTCCACATCACAATTCGAACTTCAGTTCCTGACATTGGGTAGACTCTCGATTTCACAAAAGCATCTGGACTTTTCAAGTATTCATCTGCATACCATTTCGCATTGTACCATTCACCTTCAATCTGAGGAATATTTGTAATTGAGAAATATCCAATTAATGGTAAAATTAGAATTGAAGCGTAAAACATTAGCTTATTTACTTTCTTTTTCAGCCAATAAAGGCAATAGATACCAATTAAAATGAACAAGAATAATATACCTGAAAGACTTAACAACAAGCCTTGCATTAAAATTGCAAAAATCAGAAAAGGAATCATCCATTTCTTATTAAAATAAAGCCAATTTTCTTTCCATCCTTTTAAAACAATTCCAATCGAAATCATTAAATACACAGATAAATAAGTTGGATGTATAAATGGAGATACTGAAGATGCTAGAATACATCCTCTAGTTCCTGTCGGTCCTAAATAACAATAAATTCCTTTAACTAGACCTAATATCGTTATCAATAAAGTCCCAGAAATAAATCCAATATAACTCCAATTTAATTTTAACTCTTCTTTTGGCTTGAATGAAAACAATAGTGGAAATAACAGATACGACAATTTATTCTCGACATATCGAAGAGCTAAAGGCGTATTGTGTGTAAAAAGAGTTCCTATTAAAAAAGCTAAATACATTAAAATAAAAAGTGATCCTAATTTGTTCAATTTAAAAATCAACTCTTTTTTAATGAAGCCATAAACAACAATAATTATCAGTCCCAATAAAAACAAACCAGTCATTTTAGGAAGCACTACTACCCCAAAGGCGACCAATCCAAGATAAAGACTTAATAATTGTATGTATTTCATTTCGACTTTCATTTCCCAATAGACTTTTTATACAATTCAATAAATTGATCTGTGCAAGCTTTTCTTGATGCTTTTTCTTTCACCAATTGCTTATTCGAATTTTTTGCTTCTTGAAAATTAAGTTCCAATGCTTTTTCAAGAGGATTTTCTTCGGTCGTTTCAATAATTCCATTGACATTGTTGACAATCCATTCATGCGAAACTGGTAAATCTGATAAAACTGGAATACATCCAGCAGACATAGCCTCCAATACACTTACAGAAGTTCCGTCCGATTCTGGAATAGAAATATAAATTTTTGATTTTGAATACCATTCTTTATTTTCCGAGGCATTTAACCAACCTACAAACTCAACTTTATCGCTCAATTGATTTTCAGTTACAAGCTCTCTCAATCGATCCGTTTGATCACCTGACCCAGCAACAACTAATTTCCAATCACTATGCTTTTTACTGAAATCATTAAAATAGCGAATGATTTGATCTATTCGATATAGAGATTTATGTAATCGATTTGAATATACAATGTTTAATTTTTCTTGTTCATCTACCAATTCTATTCCATATTGAAGAAGTTGATATTTTGAAACTGAATTATCTAATTTTTGCATCGCCTCAACCATTACGTTTGCATCAGCAGTTACAAAATTAGATCGCTGAAGTGTTTTTGTTGTCAGAAATCGAAAGAAACTATTTTTGAAAGGAATCAACAAAACGTCACTCCCCCATGCTGTTGATACAATTGGCAAGTGTAATTTCGAAGCAGCTCTTGAAACAAAATAAGCTAAACGATTTATTTGATGGATATGAATGATTTCTGGTTGAATAGACTTTAATATAGCTTTAAGTCGTAAATAATTTTTTACAATCGAAATTGGATTTAAACTTCTAAAATTGACTAAATGTTCTTCTTTCACTTCATTAAAATCGCATTTCTCTTCAGTCAATAGATAAATAGCTGATTCTTTCTCTGCCAGACTTTTGACATAAGAAGAAACATGAATTGAATTTGAACCGACAATTAGTATTTTCATTTTTGAGTTAATTGATTAATTAATTCAGCCAGTTTTTTAACTTGATTTTTACGATGCAATGAAGCTATTTGTTCTGAATTTGCATGTCTCATCCTTTCATTCGTTTTATCATCCAACAACTGATTCAAAATAAGAACAGTTCCATTTACATCTTGAAAATCTGACACATAACCACAATTAAATTCAGTAATTAAATCGGCAGCAACATCTGTTTTATCTACACAAGCTAAAATAGACTTTCGTGCTGAAATATAATCAAATAATTTCCCTGAGTAAACTCCAATTCGCCCCCCACTTGGATGTAACATAACATTTGCATCCATCTCATTCATTTTAACAATTGCCTCAGTGTATTCAAGTTTAGGATATTTAATAATATTATTTTTTAATTCAATTGGTATATTGTAATTATTATAACCTCCAAAAACATTCATTTTAACAGTTAATCCTGGATTTTCAGCTTTAAAAATAGCTAAACTTTTAAAGAAATTATTCGGCTTAATCTCACCATAAAATGTCCCGAAATAACCAAGATTAAATGTTGAATTATTTAAACTTTTCTCATTATGAAATATAATTTCATGATCAAATCCATTTCTGATTTCTTCAAAAAATGAAACAGATGGACAGATTTGACGAAATTCATCTACAATTGGTTTACTAACTGAAGTAATAGCTGAAGCGTATTTATTGACATCTTCTTCAATTGCTTTCAAGCTATTTTTTGTATTCAAATCAATGTATGGGTTAGAACTCATTTCGTCTCTCATGTCAGCAATCCAAGGAACATTAGAGAACTCTTTACAAAATTCAATAGCTACTAAATGAGCTTCTTGTGGAGAATAAGATGAAATAATCAAATCAAAAGCTTCTTCTTTATGTCTTGCTTTTAACTTTTGAATCGTGGAATTTTTCCAACTATCAAGCGGATTTTTAATAATGTACTTTAAAGCTATTCGTAAAGCAGTTTTTACATTGTGTACTAATTTATTATCTGCTTGATTACTTTTTAACTTTTCAAATAATTTATTTGAATTAGAAAAGTGAACTGTTAATCGATCTGTTTTTTTTAGTTTCTCCGATTTTTCACCTAAACAAAATACTTCTACTTTGAATTCTTCTGACAAGTAATTTGCAAAAGCATTCATCCGACTCACTGCTACTCCATTTATTGGAGGAAACCAAGTTGTTACAAGTGCAATTCGTTTAGTTTTCATCAATGAATTTGTTTATTTCTTTAATATAATTTCCAATAATTATTTCTTTCTTAAAGTTTTCAGTCACAAACTCAAAATTAGACCTATTTGGAATTAATCCTTTCTGTTCAATTTGTATTTTCAAATTATCTAAAGTTGAAATTAATTCATCAGAATTTGTAGCCAAATAAGTTTTTTCATTTGGATAACTCCAAATAACTTCACATCCATTTCCTAATGCTTCAACAACAGACATTGAATTACCATCATGCTTCGTAATTCTGACAAAAATCGCCGTTTTTTTCATCAAAGCCGCTACTTCTTCTTGACTTATCCATCCATGAAAAACAATGTTTTCCGGTGCATCTAAATCTTTACCATCAGAACCAATCACATGAAAAACCATTGATTTAAAATGGGTCGCAGCTTCAACAATTTCATTATAACCATAAAATGCTTCACGTCCTTGTCCCATGTATGAAAGAACACTTACGTTATCGTAAACCGATTCGTTTTCAGAAAATTCAAGATGTTTAAATCGAACTATCTTGATTGGTTGAATAACTTGCTCCAATTCTTCTTTCAACCAAGTAGCATCTGTAAAATGCCTTGCGTGATTGATATACTTCTTTTCAATGGTTCCTCCATTAAATCGATCAATTGCCAATGAAACGTCTGTTCCTTGCCATTGCATTATTAATTTTTTCTTAAATCGAAGTACCCAATTCAAAGATCCACTGTTGTCACTTACTCCATTAAACGAGATCACTAAATCTGTAAAAGGCAATAAAAACAAAAATCTGATTTTTTGCCAGTACGAATAATAGGTATCCGCAAAGTAATAGGCATTTTTAGCATCTAAAGAATGAAGATCATCAACTAAACGCTTTGAAAACAATGGTAATCCATTCACTAAAACACGTTTCTTGGATTTAAATGGTGCTTTTAAAACTTTATGAATCTCTGCTGCGTAATTAGTCAAGACTTTATTCTTCCCAAATTTATCAAGTACTTTTTGACTTAATTCAATATTTGGAGTCAACCCTCTTTCTTCAATTTTAGCAACAACTTCTGCTAATTTCAATTTTGCTTGTTCAAATGTTGAAGCAAAATGTGAAAATTCAAATTCAAAAGACCAAATAACTTCGCATCCATAACTCAAAGCTTCCGTAACTGAAACTGAAAATCCATCATGTTCTGTTAATCGAAGAAAAATTGGAGAAGTCCGCATTAAATCAGCTACTTCACTTTCAGTTTTCCATCCTAATATTGATAAATTCGAAGGATAATCAAATTCTGAATTTTCGACACCTAAAACATCAAATTGAATTTCAGGAAAAGCTCTAGCTAATTCACAAATCTTATCCATTCCATAAAATGCTTGACGAGATTGCGCAACATAGGTCAGCACTCGAATTGAATCGTATTTTTTAACTGTCGTACTTTCAGGAATGTATTTAAACCAAATTTTTACTGGATCTATATTGATACTTTTAACCTCTTCATACTGCCAATCAGAATCAACAAAACTTGAAGAACAATCGATGTATTTTCTATTTATCGTGTTGTTTTTGAAACGTTCAATTGCTAATAAACAATCAGTTCCCATCCATTGTAAAATAATTCGCTTTTTCCAAAAAAGAGCCCAATCCAAAGATAAACTTCGATCACTTACTCCATTTACAGAAATTAGTGCTTTCGCAAAAGGCATTAAAAACAAAAATTTTAGCTTATCCCATTTTGAATAATAAGTATTGACAAATACATATTTAACATTAGGATCAATTTCACTTAAATCCTTTGCTAAACGCTTTGCAAATAAAGGAAGTCCATTAATTAATACTAACATCGTGTTGTTTTATCAGTTTAATATACCAAGTTAATAAAATCATATAATATCCACTGAATAATATACTATAAATCAATAAAGAAGAATAAATTGACAAGTTTGAAATGGCACCAAAATACAATCCAATTAATCCAAACAAATAACCAACTGCACTCAATAAAAATGCTTTTTTCTGCTTCTTAAACAATATTGGCAAACCAGAGATCGGTGAAATTATAAACATGAAAAATAATACCGGAATATTGCATCTTGCCATTTCTCCTGCTAAACCATAATCAATGAATTTAGTTCCAAAAAACCAAGAAAACAATTGAGGCGCAAAGAAAAACAAAACCAAAAGAAAAGGTATTGCAAAAAACATAGTCGTTTTAACTGTTTGCTTCAAAAAAGGCATAACTAATTTACCTTCATTGATTGCTTTACTCACTTCAACATAAAAAATCTGTGAAACAGAACTTGTGATTAATACAATTGGGGCTTTGATATATTTATTCATCTGTGCAAACAGACCTAAGTTTTCATCTCCGTAAAAAGTTGAAATTACCCAAAAGATAATTACTTGTGTAGCAAAAATATCAGTAAATGCATGAAGTGAATTAATCAAAGGGAAATCTTTGTAATTCTTTAAAACATCTACTACAACACTTTTTGAAAAGCGATTTTTCTCCCATTTTATTTTTTCTTTAAAAAGAATATAAACTACTGGTATGAATTGAGATAATAACCAAGCAATTAATAAACCATGTATCCCAAAGCCAATATAACCTAAAAATAAAGCACCGAAATTATTTATTACTGATTGAATGATTTTAATCCTTGAAAGCACTTTGTACTCTTTATGTCTTAAAATCCAGTTATTTGTGACACCTAAAAAACCAAAACTCAAAACACAAATAGGTACATAAAACAGGTAATTAGGTAATTCTTTATCATTATAAAAATCCCCTATTGAATTTGAAAAAATATAAATGAGTATACTTAACAAACTTATTATTAGAGTCAAAACGAGAGATGTAAATAATATATCTTGCGCCTTATTTTTTTCTTTTGGTAAAGGAATTGCAAGTTCTAATCGACCGCATGAAACGATTCCGAACAAAGTAGACAAAGCTAAAACATTCGAAAACACTCCAAATTCAGTAGGAAGATAGATACGTGTCAAAAAAGAAGCAACAAGAAATGGAATCAATTGACTGATCGTGTTCCCTGTAAGCATCGTAACGAAATTCTTTATGAATTTTTTATCCGCCATTTTCTTCTGTTTTTACATTATGAATATAAATGATCCATAAAGACATAAATAACCAATTGATCGGTTGATAGATAAAAGCTGACGGTAAAAAAGAAGCTAACATGAACAAGGCAATTGTAACGATTAGCCATTTATTTAAATTCCTGTTAGATTTAAAAAGTTTAAAAACTATAAATCCTAAATAGCCAAAAAATATCCAACCTAAAATCCCATAGTTTGAAATGACTTCAATTATATAATTGTGAGGACTGCTATTCGTTCCAATATCATTCGGAACTTTTTTATTGGAATTTAATACCTGAAATTGTCCAGGTCCAACTCCTAGTAAAGGATCTTTTTTAATCAAGTAAATACCATTATTCAATAATTTTTTTCGAATGTCCGATGAATTAAATCCTGGATTTTTATTTTTCCTTTTAATTGCTTTATCTAATATTCGTTTATCCTCATCAGATAATGTTTTCATTGCATCTACTAACTCATATTTTCCTTTTACTTTTTGTATAATACTTGTTTCATAGAAATAACTATTTATATCCGTTCTGTCTTTTCCTTTAAAAATTGGATTTAGATAAATCAAGATAATAATTAATACTCCAAAAATTCCTACAAAGTATTTCATACTAGAAACAGTTTCTATACTTTTTTTGAATCCTGAATTTAGTAATACAAAAAACATCAATAAGATTAAGATGAATTCACTAATTCTAGCTGAACAATAAATTGACAAAATAAATAACACAAACGCTGAAGCTAGAATCAACCAACTATTTTCAAAACGTTTTTGATCAACAAAAAGTAGAATAAAGTAAACTCCAAGACAATTTAAAATGTAATCATTTGGATTATCAAAAATAAAAACCGGTGTATAATCCGTAATTGAAATTGGCAGCTTTGAAATCTTATCTGTAAATGATCCAACAAAATGATATCCTGTTATTATTTCTATAAATCCAAAGAGAATTAAGACGATAAACCAAATCCATAAAACCGAACTGATTGATCGTTTGAAATATGATTTATTTTTAAAAAAACAATAAGAAACAGATAAGATTAAGAAAGAAAACAAATGAAAAATCCAGCTTCTAAATTCAAAAATACTGTAATCATTCTTACCTTTCATCAGCATCCATACTACTGAATAGAGAACGAATAAAAGAATAATATAAGAATGTAATTTAAACCATTTATTCAATGAAAAAAAGGTGGAAATTATCAAAGGGACAAATAATACTCCGATTATTAAATTGGGATAAATGGTCAAAAAACCAATTGAAACAGCTCCGATTTTAGAACCAAAAAAGAAGGTGATTAACCATGTAGATAAAAGTAAAAACAGATTTTTATCAGAATAAAACTTCTCTATTTTTTCTTTAAAGATCTGAATCATTTTAAACCCTTTACAAACAACAAAGCCACCATTTCTCAATGATAGCTTTGCATATAAATACTTATTTAAATTCTATTTTGCATAATTGATTGATCGTTTCTCACGAATCAAAGTAACCTTCACCTGACCTGGATAAGTCATTTCAGTTTGAATACGTTGAGAAATTGTAAATGATAATTCATCAGCTTTTAAATCTGTGATTTTATCACTTTCAACCATTATTCTTAATTCTCTACCAGCTTGAATAGCAAATGCACTTGAAACACCTTCATAAGACAAAGCTAACGCTTCTAAATCTTTCAAACGTTTAATGTACGCTTCAACTACCTCGCGACGTGCTCCTGGACGTGCTCCCGAAATAGCATCACAAACTTGAACAATTGGAGAAATCAATGTAGTCATTTCAATCTCATCGTGGTGAGCTCCAATAGCATTACAGATTTCTGGTTTCTCACCATATTTCTCAGCCATTTTCATACCTAAGATAGCATGTGGTAATTCTGGATCTTCATCTGGAACTTTACCTATATCGTGAAGCAAACCTGCTCTTTTAGCTAATTTTACATTTAACCCTAACTCAGCTGCCATGATTGCACATAAGTTAGCTACTTCTCTAGAGTGTTGTAATAAGTTTTGTCCATAAGAAGAACGGTATTTCATTCTACCTACCATTCTTGTCAATTCAGGATGTAAACCGTGAATACCTAAATCGATACATGTTCTACGTCCTGTTTCAGCAATCTCTTCGTCTAATTGACGTTTCGTTTTTGCTACAATTTCTTCAATTCTTGCTGGGTGAATACGTCCATCAGAAACTAATTGATGTAATGCCAAACGAGCCAATTCTCTTCTTACAGGATCAAAACAAGATAACATAATCGCTTCTGGAGTATCATCTACAATAATCTCAACACCTGTAGCAGCTTCTAAAGCACGAATGTTACGACCTTCACGACCGATAATTCTTCCTTTTACTTCATCAGATTCAATATTAAATACAGAAACTGCATTTTCAACAGCTTGCTCTGTTGCAACTCTTTGAATAGCTTGAACAACTATTTTCTTAGCTTCTAAATTTGCATTTAATTTTGCCTCTTCAGTAATCTCTTTGATGTGAATCATTGCGTTTGTTCTCGCTTCATCTTTTAAAGCTTCCATCAAATGATTCTTCGCTTCTTCTTCAGACATACCACTGATTTTAGATAATTCTAAAACCCTTTTTTGTTGCATTTTTTCTAATTCATGCCCTTTAATATCTAACGCTTGAATTTTACCTTCTAAATCTGCTTGAATTTTCTCAGTCTCTTTCTCTTTTTTAGCGAATTCTTCAATTTTTTGAGACAATGTTTTCTCTTTACTTTTGATCTTATCCTCTAATGATTGAGCTCTTCTCTCTTTTTCTTTGATAGACTCTTCATGCTCCTCTTTCAATTTGAAAAATTTCTCTTTTGCTTGAAGCATTTTGTCTTTCTTAATTGTCTCTCCTTCTAATTCAGCCTCACGAACAATTTGTTCTTTTTTCTTTTTCAATAATACGTTTTGAATTACGAAAGCGGTAGCTCCACCCCCAATTAATCCAATCAATAATCCTATTACAATTTCCATTTTCAGTAATTAATTTATATAAAAAAACCCACCCTGCAAATCGAAATGACTTGAAGAAGTGGGGGAATATATATTTGATTTAAACTATATTAAACTATCTAACTCTTTTTTTAAATCCTCTAGTTGATTCTCTATTGAAGAATAATCAGCTGGTTGCACAACTTTTTCAACTTGAGTATTTACACTTTGTTTAGATGCTAACTGCAAAGCAGTCATAGCTAATAAATCTTGCATATCTTTAACTGCATAATTATCCTGAAGCATTTTGATTGCTTTATTAATATCATCAGCTGATTTCAAAACTTTAGCCTCTTCACCTTCATTTACGGTTAGAGGATATGTTCTTCCAGCAACGACAACCTTTAAGGATAATTTTCCCATTGTTATTTTTTTAACTGAGTAATACAGTATTCTATTTCCCTCACCAATTCATCAATTTCTGCATTTCTGTTACCATCGGCATCATTGTGCACTTCGACTCCTTGTTTAATTGTCGCTTCTAATTCCGTAACCAATTTCAAATTTGTTTGTGTAAACTCTTCATTTCTTTCTTTTAAATGAGAATTTTCAATTGAAATTGCATCCAACTCAGCCTTTAATTCTAAATTTTTAGAACGCTCAGATTCTAATTGAGAATGCAAGTCTTTGCACTTCAATTTAATTTCTTCTAATATGAGCTGAATCTTCTCGGTCATTTCATTCGACTTTACTACAAAAATAGTATTGTCAATTGTATTATCAACATTTTTATTGAAATCTTTTACATATTTTTTTCAAAAAGCAGTAAATTTGGGGTATTATGAAAATTATTCTGTTTTTACTCTTCATTCTTCTTACAACCTTTTCATTTTGTCAAATTGATTCGAATTCTTTCTATCATTCTCCTTTAGACATTCCTCTGAAATTAAGTGCGAATTTTGGAGAATTACGTCCTAATCATTTTCATATGGGAATCGATTACAGAACAAATGGAGTTGAGGGAATTAAAATATTTGCAATTGAAGATGGATATATCGCTCGTGTAAAAGTATCTCCTTTTGGATATGGAAAAGTAGTGTATATTAATCATCCTAATGGTATTACAAGTGTCTATGCACATTGTAGTAGCTTTTCAGGTAAACTAGATTCAATAGTTAAACAAAAACAAATAGAACAGCAAAATTTTGAAATTGAATTTTTGCCAGATTCTAATCTTATTCCTGTAAAACGAGGTGAATCTTTTGCATTAAGTGGAAATACTGGAAATTCAAGTGGTCCACATTTACATTTTGAGCTACGTGACACTAAAACTGAAATTGCTTTAAATCCTCTGATAAACGGATTTGAAGTTTTTGACACATTGGCCCCAACGATTAAAGGACTTAAAATATATGCATTAACAAAAGAAAGCTATCGATGGCCAAATAAATCGAAATTAATAAATGTAACTAGAACAAAGAATAAATTTCAAATTCCTAATTCATTGGTTACTATCTCTTCAGATTATTGTTCTGAAGGAGGAATTGGTTTTGCGATCGAAGCAAATGATCATATCAATGGCTACACGCATGAATTTAGTTACTTTGGATCAAAGCTAATCGTTAATAATGATACCGTCTTCATTCAAGAAAATGATGAAATAACATTTGATGCTTCAAAAGCAATTAACACACATGAAGATATTGAAGAGAATAAAAAAAGTAAACGAAAATTTCAAAAATCATTTAAAACAGAACAAAATCCACTAGAAATATACACATTAGATAAAAATGGAATAGTTAAAATAAAACCTAATGATTCCTTAAATGTCAAATATCAAGTATATGATACACACAATAATACAAGTGAAATTGATTTTAAATTAAAAGTGCAAAATGGCCAAATCAATCAAAAACTATTTAACATAACAAATCAACTTTCACCTGCTTCAGAATATAAATTTGAAGATACATCTTCATTCATTCGAGTTAAAGAAGGATGTGTTTACGAGCCAATTCCTCTTAATTTTCAAAATAAAAATGGAATTTCAATTGGTAATGCTTCAAATCCAATTCATATTCCGATAGAAGTTAAATTAAGATTGAAAAATGCTGAATTACCTATTCAAAAATACATTATTAAAAATACAAGTTTAAACAAAGCTTTGGATACAAAATATAATGAAGGATGGTTAACTGCTGAATCAAAAAATTTAGGAAATTTTGTTATTGATTTTGATACAATCGCACCTTCATTATTTCCTTTAAATTTCAATCTGAATGATACATTGCTAAAAAAATCAACGATCACCTGGAAAGTTAATGAAGAAAAAACTAGTCTAAAAGATTATGATTTATTTATTGATAACCAATGGCAATTATTAGAATACGAATCAAAAGGTAGTTATCTATTTTATAGAAGACAAAGTGATTTCGTCGGTAAGCATTTACTAAAGATCATTGTGGTCGACTCTTGTGGTAATAGTAGAATCTGGGAGAAAGAAATTACATTTGAATAAAAATTATTTAGTGCTTAATTAAGATAAATCAAGCACTAAACATTTATTTTAAGCTTGTGTAGTTGGTGCACCGAAATTCATTGGAGGAATTCCTGAATTATCGAAGTCTTCAATAACACCGAATGTTTGCTCATATTTTTGTACATTTTCGATCATCGCTTTCATGAAACGTTTTGCGTTCTGAGGAGTCATAATTACTCTTGAACGAACTTTTCCTTTCGGCATTCCAGGCATAATTTGAATGAAATCACTTACAATTTCTGTAGGCGAATGCGTGATGATTGCTAAATTTGAATAAACTCCTAAAGCTATATCTTCAGTTAATTCAATATTCATTTGATTTTCGTTTTCTTCCATAATATTAGATTTAAAAAAAGGGGCTACTAAGTAGCCCCTTTTGAATTATTTAATTTTAAATTACTTTGCAGACATTGCTTCGTAATCTTCTTTTGATGCTACGATCATATTTTGGAAACTTCTCACACCTGTTCCTGATGGAATTAAATGTCCAACGATAACGTTTTCTTTTAATCCTAACAAGTGATCTTCTTTTCCTGATAATGCAGCCTCGTTCAATACTTTTGTTGTTTCTTGGAAAGAAGCAGCAGAAATAAATGATTGAGTTTGAAGAGAAGCTCTTGTGATACCTTGTAATAATGGAGTTGAAGTTGCAGGAACTGCATCTCTAGCTTCCACTAATCGTTTATCTTCACGTTTCAATTGAGAATTTTCATCTCTTAATTTACGAGCAGATAATATCATACCTGGTTTCAATGCAGTAGAATCTCCAGCATCAACAACTACTTTCATACCATAAATACCATCATTCTCTTCCATGATCTCTACTTTACGTACAGATTGTCCTTCTAAGAATTTAGTATCTCCAGAGTCAATAATTTCTGATTTCAACATCATTTGACGTACAATTACCTCAAAATGTTTATCATTAATTTTCACCCCTTGTAAACGGTATACCTCTTGAATTTCGTTAACAATGTACTCTTGTACTTTTGTTGGACCTTCAATATTTAAGATATCATTTGGAGTAATTGCTCCATCTGATAAAGGTTGTCCTGCACGAATGAAATCGTTTTCTTGAACTAAAATATGTTTAGAAAGTGGAACTAAATATTTACGAACTTCACCTGTTTTAGATGTAATTTGAATTTCTCTATTTCCTCTTTTGATTTTACCATATTCAGCAATACCATCAATTTCAGACACGATAGCTGGGTTTGAAGGATTTCTTGCCTCGAATAACTCAGTTACACGTGGTAAACCTCCTGTAATATCCCCAGTTTTACCTGATGATCTTGGGATTTTTACCAAGATTTCACCTGCTTCTAACACATCACCCTCTTTAACAGAAATGTGAGCACTAACTGGTAAACTGTATTCTCTTAATATTTCTTTCGTTTTAGGATCGATAATATGTATAGAAGGATTTTTCTTTTTGTCTCTTGATTCGATAATTACTTTCTCAGCAAATCCTGTTTGCTCATCCACTTCTTCTCTACAAGTTACACCTTCTAAAATACTATCAAATACTACCTTACCGTTTACTTCAGAAACGATTACAGCATTGTACTGATCCCATTTACAAATAACATCACCTTTTTTGATTTTTCCTCCAGCTTGGTTAAATACCATTTCAGATCCATAAGGAATGTTTGTATTCATTAATACAATTCCTGTTTTCTCATCAACAATTTTTAATTCAGCAGAACGTCCAATCACAACATTTTTAACAGTTCCATCAGCATTTTTCTTCTCGATAGTTCTTAATTCTTCGATTTCTAATACCCCTGAAGCTTTTGCTTTCAAATCAGATTCACTACCTGTATTCGAAGCAGTACCCCCAACGTGGAATGTACGTAATGTCAACTGTGTTCCAGGCTCTCCAATTGATTGTGCAGCAATTACACCAACAGAATCTCCAATTTGAGCTAATCTATGATTTGATAAGTTTCTTCCGTAACATTTAGAACAAACACCTCTTCTCATTTCACATGTAAGAACTGAACGAATTTCAACTTCATCAATTCCTGCTTTCTCAATTGCAGTTGCAGTAGATTCTAAAATCAACTCTCCAGCAGCAACAATTAATTCTTCAGTTTCTGGATTGAAAATATCATGAACAGAAGTTCTTCCTAAAATACGATCATATAATGGCTCAACAATTTCATCATTTTTCATTAATGCTGTAGCTGTTAATCCTCTTAACGTACCACAATCATTACTGTTAATAACAACATCTTGAGCAACATCTACTAAACGTCTTGTTAAGTAACCAGCATCAGCCGTTTTCAAGGCTGTATCCGCTAAACCTTTACGAGCACCGTGAGTAGAAATAAAGTATTCTAAGATCGATAATCCTTCTTTAAAGTTAGAAAGAATCGGATTTTCAATAATGTCTTGGCTTGAAGCACCAGATTTTTGTGGTTTCGCCATCAATCCCCTCATACCAGATAACTGACGAATTTGTTCTTTAGAACCCCTTGCACCAGAATCGTACATCATGTAGATTGAGTTGAAACCTTGCATATCATTTTTCAATTGATCCATCAAAATGTTAGTCAATCTTGAATTTGTATGCGTCCAGATATCAATAATTTGGTTGTAACGTTCGTTATTTGTAATTAAACCCATGTTGTAATTACCCATAACTTCAGTCACTTCAGTCTCAGCTTTAGCAACTAATTCTTCTTTCTCTTTAGGAATAATAATATCATCTAAGTTGAATGACAAACCACCTTTGAAGGCCATGTCATAACCAATTTCTTTGATATCATCTAAGAATTGAGCTGTACGAGATGTACCAGAAACTTTTAATACGTTACCAATAATATCTCTTAATGCTTTTTTAGTTAATACATCATTGATGTAACCAACTTCTCTTGGAACTAACTCGTTAAATAAAACTCTACCACAAGTTGTTTCAATCATTTGCAATGTAGGAACACCATTTTCATCTAAATCATAAGTTTTCACTTTGATATGAGCATGAAGATCTAATTGTTTCTCATTGTAAGCAATAATAACTTCTTCTGGAGAATAGAAAATTCCATCTTCTCCTTTAACAATAACATCGTCTTTCGTTCTTTTACCTTTTGTAATGTAATATAGACCCAAGACCATATCTTGTGAAGGTACAGCAATAGGTGCACCATTCGCAGGATTTAAGATATTGTGAGAAGCCAACATTAATAATTGTGCTTCTAGAATTGCAGCGTTACCTAATGGTAAGTGAACCGCCATCTGATCCCCATCGAAATCGGCATTGAAGGCTGTTGTTACCAACGGGTGTAAACGAATCGCTTTTCCTTCTATTAATTTTGGTTGGAAAGCTTGAATACCAAGTCTGTGAAGAGTTGGGGCACGGTTCAAAAGAACTGGATGTCCTTTCAATACGCTTTCCAAAATATCCCAAACAACTGGTTCTTTTTTATCAACGATTTTTTTAGCCGATTTAACTGTTTTAACAATACCACGCTCAATCATTTTACGAATGATAAACGGTTTGTAAAGCTCTGCAGCCATATCTTTAGGTAAACCACACTCATGTAATTTCAAGAATGGTCCAACAACAATTACCGAACGTGCAGAATAATCAACACGTTTACCCAATAAGTTTTGACGGAAACGTCCTTGTTTACCTTTTAATGAATCAGATAAAGATTTTAAAGGTCTGTTAGATTCAGTTTTAACAGCACTAGATTTTCTAGAGTTATCAAATAATGAATCTACAGATTCTTGAAGCATACGTTTTTCATTACGTAAAATTACTTCAGGAGCTTTAATTTCAATTAATCGTTTCAAACGGTTGTTACGTATAATAACACGTCTGTATAAATCATTTAAATCTGAAGTTGCAAAACGACCTCCATCCAATGGAACTAAAGGACGTAATTCTGGTGGAATAACAGGAACAACTTTGATCACCATCCATTCAGGACGGTTATCAATTCTCTCCTGAGATTCACGCATAGATTCAACAACTTGTAATCTTTTTAACGCTTCATTTTTACGTTGCATAGACGTTTCCGTGTTTGCTTGGTGACGTAAATCATAAGAAGTTTGTTCAAGATCTAAAGTTTTCAATAAATCGTAAAGCGCTTCAGCACCCATTTTTGCTACAAATTTATTAGGATCTGTATCTTCTAAATATTGATTTTCTTTCGGAAGTGTATCTAAAATATCTAAATATTCCTCTTCTGCTAAGAAATCCAATCTATTTAAAGCTGAACCATCTGCATTTGTTGCAATACCTCCTTGGATTACTACAAAACGCTCGTAGTAAATAATTTGGTCTAATTTTTTTGTAGGTAAACCTAATAAGTATCCAATTTTGTTTGGAAGAGAACGGAAGTACCAAATATGTGCTACTGGAACAACTAATGAAATATGTCCCATACGCTCACGACGTACTTTTTTCTCTGTTACTTCAACCCCACAACGGTCACAAACGATTCCTTTATAACGGATTCTTTTGTATTTACCACAGTGACATTCGTAATCTTTAACAGGTCCAAATATTCTTTCACAAAATAAACCATCTCTTTCCGGTTTGTATGTACGATAATTAATCGTTTCCGGCTTTAAAACTTCTCCGCTAGATTGCTCTAACATTAACTCTGGAGAAGCTAAAGAGATCGTAATTTTATTAAAACTACTTTGTGTTTTTGGTGTTTCTTTTCTGTAAGCCATAATATTGCTTAATCTATAATTCTACTTATCGAACAATTAATCTAATGAAATGTTTAGACATAAACCTCTCAACTCATGTAATAATACATTGAATGATTCTGGAATACCAGGCTCAGGAATATTGTCTCCTTTCACGATTGCTTCATATGCTTTAGCACGTCCATTTACATCATCCGACTTAACAGTCAAGATTTCTTGTAATAAGTTCGCAGCACCAAACGCTTCAAGAGCCCAAACCTCCATCTCACCAAATCTTTGACCTCCAAACTGAGCCTTACCACCAAGTGGTTGCTGAGTAATAAGAGAGTATGGTCCGATAGAACGAGCGTGCATTTTGTCATCAACCATGTGGGCTAATTTCAACATGTAAATTACACCAACTGTCGCAGTTTGGTGGAAACGCTCACCTGTACCTCCATCATATAAGTAAGTCTTACCTGATTTTGGAACCCCAGCTTTAGCTGTCCATTCATCAATTTCATATGGTTTAGCACCATCAAAAATAGGTGTAGCAAATTTAACTCCTAATTTTTGACCAGCCCAACCTAAAACTGTTTCATAAACCTGTCCTAAGTTCATACGAGAAGGTACCCCTAGTGGATTTAACACGATATCAACCGGTGTTCCATCTTCTAAGAATGGCATATCTTCAGCACGAACAATATTTGCAACAATTCCTTTGTTACCGTGACGTCCAGCCATTTTATCACCAACTTTTAACTTACGTTTTTTAGCGATATAAACTTTTGCCATTTTAACAATTCCTGCTGGTAACTCATCACCAACTGAAATGTGGAATTTTTTACGTTTAAAAGTTCCTAATAAGTCATTTGCTTTAATGTTAAAGTTGTGAATTACACGACCAATTAATGTATTCAAATGAGCTTCAGCAGTCCAATTAGTTGGATTTACAATTGTATAATCAATTGCAAAAAGGTTTTTCTGAGTGAATTTTGTACCTTTTTTAATAATCTCCTCACGGAAGTTATTGAATACTCCATTCGACTTAGTTTCACCAACAACTTGTAATAACTTGTCAACTAATTTTTCTTTTAATACTGCAAAATCCTTTTCATAATCAGCATCAAGGCTTTCCAAAATTGGTTTATCTTGTGCTTTAGATTTTCTGTCTTTTACAGCTCTAGAGAATAATTTTTTATCAATAACAACACCTCTTAAAGAAGGACCTGCTTTCAAAGATGCATCTTTAACATCACCTGCTTTATCACCGAAGATTGCTCTTAACAATTTCTCTTCTGGTGAAGGATCTGTTTCTCCTTTTGGAGTAATTTTACCAATTAAAATATCTCCTTCTTTAATCTCAGCTCCAATACGGATTAATCCGTTTTCGTCAAGATCTTTAGTAGCTTCTTCACTAACATTTGGAATATCAGAAGTTAACTCTTCCATACCACGTTTAGTATCACGAACATCTACAGTATATTCATCAATGTGAATAGAAGTAAATACATCATCTCTAACAACTCTTTCAGAGATTACAATCGCATCCTCAAAGTTATAACCTTTCCATGGCATGAAAGCCACTTTTAAGTTTTGCCCTAAAGCTAATTCACCTTGTTGCGTAGCGTAACCTTCACAAAGAACTTGTCCTTTTTCAACTCTATCACCTTTCTTAACGATTGGTTTCAAGTTCATACAAGTACTTTGATTTGTTTTAGCAAATTTAGTTAAAGTGTATTTTGTCACTTCACTATCAAAACTTACTAATTTATCATCTTCAGTCCAGTCATAACGAATAACGATCTCATTCGCATCAACGTATTCAACAACACCTGAATTCTCAGCGTTGATTAATACTCTAGAATCTCTAGCAACTAATCTTTCAATACCTGTTCCAACAATTGGTGAATTTGGTTTCAACAAAGGAACAGCTTGACGTTGCATGTTAGATCCCATCAATGCACGGTTGGCATCATCATGCTCTAAGAAAGGAATTGAAGAAGCGGCAATCGAAGCAATTTGATTTGCTCCAACATCCATTAAATGTAAATTTCCAGGTTTAACAACTGGGAAATCACCTTCATATCTCGCCTTAACAACATCTGTTAAGAAATTACCATCATTATCAATAATTGCATTTGCTTGTGCAATAATTTTTGAATCTTCCTCTTCAGCAGATAAATAAACTGGTTCTTCTGTTAAAACAGCTTTACCACCATCTACTCTTCTGTATGGAGTTTCAATAAATCCTAATTTATTAACCTTAGCAAATACACATAAAGATGAAATCAAACCAATGTTTGGTCCCTCTGGTGTTTCGATTGTACATAAACGTCCATAATGTGTGTAGTGAACATCACGTACCTCGAATCCTGCTCTTTCTCTAGAAAGTCCACCAGGCCCTAGTGCTGAAAGTCTTCTCTTGTGAGTTACTTCAGAAAGAGGATTGGTTTGATCCATAAATTGAGATAACTGATTCGTACCAAAGAACGAATTAATTACTGAAGAAAGTGTCTTCGCATTAATTAAATCGATCGGTGTAAAAACCTCATTATCTCTAACATTCATACGCTCACGAATTGTTCTAGCCATTCTAGCTAAACCAACACCGAATTGCGCATATAATTGTTCACCTACAGTTCTAACACGACGATTAGATAAGTGATCAATATCATCAACATCTGCTTTCGAATTAACTAATTCGATCAAATATTTAATGATTAAAATGATATCATTTTTAGTCAATACTCTAGATTGCTCAGAAATATCGATTCCTAATTTTTTATTCAAACGGAAACGACCTACCTCACCTAAATCATAACGAGTATCAGAGAAGAATAATTTTTCAAAAACTCCTTTTGCAGTTTCATAATCTGGTGGTTCAGCATTACGTAACTGTCTATAAATATGCTCTACAGCCTCTTTTTCAGAGTTTGAAGTATCTTTTTGTAAAGTATTGTAAATTAATGTGAAATCAGCACTATTCACATCTTCTTTATGAAGAATAATTGTCTTAACTCCTGAATCTACAATTAAATCAACGTGGAAATCTTCGATTACTGTTTCACGGTCTAAAAGAACTTCATTTCTCTCAATAGAAACAACTTCTCCTGTATCTTCATCTACGAAATCTTCAATCCATGTTTTTAAAACACGAGCAGCTAATTTACGTCCAACTAATTTTTTCAAATTAACTTTAGTTGCCTTTACTTCGTCAGCAAGACCAAATATTTCAAGAATATCTTTATCACTTTCGTAACCTATAGCACGGAATAAAGTTGTAACAGGTAATTTTTTCTTACGATCGATGTAAGCATACATTACACTATTAATATCAGTAGCGAACTCAATCCAAGAACCCTTGAAAGGAATAACACGTGCTGAATATAATTTAGTTCCATTAGCGTGACGACTTTGACCAAAGAAAACACCTGGAGATCTGTGTAATTGTGAAACGATAACACGTTGTGCACCATTTACAACAAAAGATCCTTTTGGAGTCATGTATGGAATTGTACCAAGATAAACATCTTGAACAATAGTTTCAAAATCCTCATGTTCTGGATCCGTACAATACAATTTTAATTTTGCTTTTAACGGAACACTATAAGTTAACCCTCTATCTATACACTCTTCAATAGTGTAACGTGGTGGATCTACGAAATAATCTAAGAACTCTAATACGAATTGATTTCTTGTATCCGTAATTGGAAAATTCTCAGAAAATACTTTAAATAGCCCTTCACTATCTC
>Ga0315907_10002376_pt1 | contig 23813 bp, 19 predicted proteins | sample LakEriMetagenome_3_FD_203525 | JGI IMG/M metagenome (GOLD analysis project Ga0315907, IMG submission 203525) | Freshwater fungal communities from buoy surface, Lake Erie, Ohio, United States - Buoy 12 MA123 | ecosystem: Environmental > Aquatic > Freshwater > Lake > Lake biofilm | place: USA...
TAGGTCGCTGATTCCATGCACTCATTGTAGAAGGCAGCGGAGATCGAGTGCCCAATCGACTCGAAAAAAATCAACAAACGCACATGAAAAAAGCCATTGGACAGGATCCAACGGCTTTCGAAAGTTGAGTGGAACCGACACCTCGCGAAACTCCCCTGTTTTCTCTCGTCCGGGTTATGGCTCTTTGGCTGATCTGGCGAATAACCTAAGCACTAGAGTATGAGAGTTGTAGAGGATGGCAAAAAACCTCCTGGAAACCTTTCAGGAAATAAACACCCTAGGAACTCCTAGACGCGAGGGATCTGAATCTCGCAGCGACATTAGATTCTAGCTCGAATCGACATGGCAATTTTGGGCGGAAGGAAATGAAGAGGATTGCCCGGTAGGATTAGCAACTCAGTCCTGGCCAGATTATTCAACTCACGGTCGACGATAGCAGTTGCTTCAGCGAGTGAAATATCGTCTCCATCAAAATAATCTTGAAACTCTTGACGAATCGCTCTAAGCGTCGAAAAGGCGTCGGCTCTCTTCGCGAGTGAACGTGTTACATCCCTTACAACGGCCAACCGGCGATCTTCAAGTATGCATTCGCTCCAAACGGTTGCCACTATTTCGATTGCCGCCGAGACGGCAAGTGCAGAGCCAGCACCCGACTTGTGCAGCCATTCTACGATACAAGTTAGATTGACATTATCTGTTCTCCAATCAGCTAGCTGTGCTGCATGTAGGATTACCTTCCCGTCGATGGGCGTGTAGCGAAAATCTGCGGCAACTAACCGATGGAAGAGCTCAATTCTGGTGGGTTCACTTACTTCACCGCGTTCGACAAAATGTCCGATAAGAGCTGCAGTGTTGATACGCTTTGATTCTAGGTTTAATTCGGGAAACTTTTCGACGACAACATCATCACTGACGAGAACGCATTGCTTTTGGCTAGCAATTGCAAAGGACTCGACTGTGGAAGTACCGAACAAGCGGACCATTTGCTCGCGTATCGGAACGTCGATATCCAATATCGCTCTTCCACCTTCTACCTTCGTATTTCGCTCGATCCAATCGACGAACGACTTGAAGGCCTCAACTCTTTTCTGCACTGCGTGATCATCATACGCTATTGCAAACGGTCTGCCATTCTCGGCTCCGCCGATCATTTTTGAGTGGAGCCGAGAATGAGGGTTCAGTAGCTCTGCCTTTAATTCTTGCAGAGCTCCTGCACTTACTACGATGCCCTCAGACAGGGTCGGGACTTTCTCATGAAATCCAATTGTGAAAATTGTTGCCAATGAAGTCGGATCTAGCACGAACATTGAGCTAGCTTCCAGCACTGATGCTACACGCTCAATCTCACCACTCGAAGCATCGCCGTAATGAATGTGAAAATCGGGATGGCTTGCAATATGCCCCATCGCTTCGATAAGTGTTCTCCCGGTGAAATTAGCAAACAGCGAAATCGATGGCAAGTCATATCGATATAGTCGTCGCGCTTGTTCGATTGGTTCGTTAAAGTGCTCGTTGACTTTAATCCACTTTTCAATGTCGAAGGACTTATCTGGTCGTTCGAAATTGAACTTGCGAATGAATGCCCTGTCTCCAAATCGGTCACCAAACGCATCCATCGCAACTTTGACGCGATACCTGTTAGCATCAATTATCTCCTCGATTGTGCCGTTGAAGGGAGCCAACACGTCTGAATTGTCACAGAAACTGTCACCAACTTTTTTGCCAATCATTAAACGCGCGATAGGATGATCTTTCGCCCATTCATTTTGGCTGGTGATCGGAGATGATTCGACAATCACTTTCCATTCGAGAAGTTTTGTTTCGCAGTTGAAAAACCTAACCGCCACCCCCGGTTCGACAGTTACTGATAGTCTTGGCTTATAGTCTGTTTGAAAACCGAAAGATTGGATTAGGCATTTGTGGACTGCAGGATCTTCGTTGTGCTTCCGGTAAAGGTGTTCAGCAAGCGCAAAGCCAGCATCGGGATTGGGACCTTTTTGCAGGAAAGCGGCAACGGCGCAAACGAGCCCGACTTTGACTGGCTTGCCTGAGCCGCAGTCACCAATCCCAGGGAGCTTGGTCGGATCGTACTCTAATAGTGAAGATATTCCCAAACGCACTCCGAGCGCTACTCGCCTAAATCGAAGGCACTTTAGAAATCCAGGTCTCGCTTCCGGCCTGCATTCAAGAAATAATTCGCCAGCTTCGGATTTTGTGATGTAGTGGTCGATTAGTCTCTGGGTCTCTTTGAATTCATTTAGAGATTCCAGAATACTCAACTCGAGCTCCGCTGAACGGATGGTTGGTCGGCCCTGCATACGCATCTTTTCAGCGACATTCAAGACAAGATCATAACGATTCGATCGATATCCAACTTCCAGTGCTAGGTCAGATAGGAATCCAGCGGCACTAGTATCAGTCATTCGTTCGATAAGGTCTATCGCCTCAACGTCTAGCTTTAGCTCAAAAAGAAGTCTGCATAAGAATACAGACACCACGGGAAGCGTTTGGCGCGAATGCCTTTCGTGGCACTTTTTTGCGATTTCTTTAGCCTCTTCAGTTCGACCTGACGCCTGTTTTATCGATGCACGAATTGTATCGGTTGCTACCTCATCGAACATAGACATAAAGCGTTGTACGTGCTGCTCGGCCTGTTGTGTTTGATTTCGTTTCGCAAGTTCTGTACCCAAGAGCTCAAGCGATTCGAACGCGAGACGATGATCCTGTTGGTCTTGTAGCAAATCGAGCAGCAGTTTTTCGGCCCGACTTGTTTCGCCTGTTACCTGAAACAGAAGCCTTGCGAGAATCAGTACGGGACCGTCTGTTAGCGGTTCGTGTGTTATGCTTTGTAACACCGAAAGCGCTTCTTCTACTCTTGCATGAGTGACCAAAAACAAGCACTTTTGAAACAGTAGTTGCGTGTTGCGGGGCTGAAACTTGATTGCAGTCTCAAGGTCTTGCTCGGACTTCTGCGTTTCACCTAGCACTCGATGGGCCAATGAGCGGTGAAAATAGATGTCTGCTTTTGTGATCGGCCCTGTCGACTTGAGTTCGGACGCCTTAGACAAATGTATTATCGCTTTTCTTGCCAAAGCGTGGATCTCTTCTGCATTACGAACATGCCGCTCCATCCAAGCGTCGAAACAAGACAGTGCGAATGCGCGACCTGCAGAGTGACTTGCCTTGCTGAGGTCTGTGTCGCACGCGAGCAGTGCGTCTGAGAATTGGATTGCCAAATCCCAGTTTCTAGCTTCAGTGGCTCGCAGTACCAAGGCTGACAAAATATTTGAATCAGTACGAAGATGCTTGGGTATCCGATGGTAAAACTCGGACACTTCTTCCGGAGGACGTTTCAAGACAGTACTAAGAAACCACCCATCTTTATTGGTCGGTTCATCATTCAATATGGCATCGCACAGACCAATTGCGCGTTCAATGTCTTCAGATAACCAATACGCCAAAGCTTCAAGGGCTGCAGCGTCTAGATCAGACGCCGCGTGTTTCCTTGCTGTAAAGTAGAACTCCGCCGCCTTGTTGTATTCGTCTCGAATCAGGTAAGCGCTGGCGAGGATTTTCGCGATCCTCAGATTTTGTTGCGAGGTCAATATCTCTGGATGATCGCGCTGAAGGGATTCAAGTTGTACGATAGTTACATCCACCATATCAGCTTTGAGGTGCGACTCGGCTTCGCCAATTACTTTGTTTGGCTCAGTGTTGATCTGAGTTATGTGTTGATCACCTGCGATTTGTGTTAGCGTCTGACTGACCTGGCTCCCATCTCCAACGTTCAGGTTGGCAACATTACCGGAATTGCCTTTCGTGGGACCAATCTGGGAAACCTTGATGCTAAAGTCGCCTTCCTGGAAAGAATCGAAAAATGCAAAGGCAACTGCGACAATAGCGACGGCAAAATCAAAACTCCACGGCGTTTCCCCCACATAGATCAAATACCAAGGTCGTTCTTCGACCCAAAAAAGCAATGCGACGCTGCCCACCCCTCGAATCGCTAGCCAACCCAAGATCAGATACCGCGATAGTCGAAAGTACCTATACCGAGGATTGAAGTATAGGAATCCCAGAATAGTGGCAGCACTAGCTATCAATACTATCCAGGCCCATTGCGCAGGAAGCAAATGGGCAACCGCCAAGATGAACGCTACTAAAGCTCCAGCGGCAATACCCTTTAACCACCAAGGCAAAGTTATTGAACTTGGCATCGGATAACCTAAATCGGCCGTAGCCGCCCTTCCGAATGTGATCTGCTACTCAAAGTCGATATTATGTCACGCACCAGCAGATTGCACAAGCCGGACCGCGATGTTACAATGCGACCGTTTACTAAATGGTTTACGCCAGAATGGCGACTGTAGCGAGGGCTAGCAATTGGACAGCGGACAACTCAAATGGATTGCAAACTTCATCTGGAACATCGCTGATGACGTTTTGCGAGGCGTTTACGTTCGAGGTAAATATCGCGACGTGATCCTGCCCATGGTCGTGATTCGACGCTTGGACGCAGTCTTAGAAGACACCAAGAATGCGGTCCTAAAGCAAAAAGAAAAACTCGAAAAGGCGGGTATCGTCAACCAAGAAGCTGCACTGAAGCGAGCTGCCGGTCAAGCGTTCTATAACAAGTCCGAGTTTCGCTTGATGGATCTGAAATCGAGGGCAAAGCAGCAGCAACTGAAGCTCGACTTCGAACGCTATCTGGACGGATTCTCTGACAACGTTCAAGAGATCCTTAGCAAGTTCAAGTTTCGCAACCAAATCGCAACTCTGGTTGAAGCAGACATTCTTGGCGGACTCATTGAAAAGTTCCTTGACAAAACAATCAACCTGAGCCCCAATCCTGTGGTTGACGAAAATGGCGACGTAAAGCTGCCAGCGTTGGACAACCACGCAATGGGCACAATCTTTGAAGAATTGATTCGCCGCTTCAACGAAGAAAACAATGAGGAGGCTGGAGAGCACTTCACTCCACGTGACGTTGTCAAGTTAATGGCAAACCTCATTCTGTTGCCCATCGCAGATCAAATTAAACCGGGAACCTACACCGTCTATGACGGTGCTTGTGGGACAGGTGGAATGCTAACCGTAGCTGAAGAAGCGTTGCACAAGCTTGCCGGAGATAAAGAAGTCTCCATTCACTTGTTTGGTCAAGAGAGTCAACCGGAAACATACGCAATCAGCAAAGCCGATTTGCTCCTAAAAGGTGAGGGTGAAGAAGCCGAGAACTTCGCAAATGGTTCGACACTATCGCAGGATGCATTTCCATCCCGCGAATTCGACTTCATGCTGTCGAACCCGCCCTATGGTAAGAGTTGGAAGACCGATCTTGAACGCATGGGCGGCAAGTCGGACATTCAGGATCAACGTTTTGTCGTTGAGCATGCCTGCGACCCAGAGTTTTCGCTAATCACTCGCTCCAACGATGGCCAGCTCATGTTTCTGGTCAACAAACTGAGCAAGATGAAAAGGGATACTCCGTTGGGGAGTCGAATCGCCGAAGTTCACAACGGCTCCTCGCTCTTCACTGGGGATGCAGGTCAGGGCGAAAGCAACATTCGTCGATGGATCATTGAGAATGATTGGTTGGAAGCAATCATTGCGCTTCCTCTTAATATGTTCTACAACACCGGCATCGCAACCTATATTTGGGTCATAAGCAATCGCAAGCCAAAGAAACGCAAGGGCAAAGTCCAATTGATCGACGCAACTTCGATCTCTACACCGCTTCGCAAGAACCTGGGTAAGAAGAACTGCGAGTTCAGCGAAATCCAGATCGACTCCATCACGAAGCTCTTCTTGAATTTCAAGCCGACCGATGTCTCCAAGATCTTTCCAAATGAAGAGTTTGGCTACTGGAAGATTGTCGTCGAGCGTCCGCTACGACTAACCACGCATATCACCAAAGAAAGATTGAACGCATTCAAGGCAACGGCTGCTAAAGCTTGGCTGGAACCGGTGGAACTGCTGGTCAAGATCGTAGGTATGGATAAGCCGCATCGCAATTTCAATGAAATCAACGAGCAGTTTGAAGCGTCCCTAAAGGAAGCAGGCATAATTCTAAGAGCTGCTGCTTTGAAGAATATCTACGATTCATTCACGGAGAAGGATCCTGAGGCCGAACCGATCATCAGAAAGAAGACAAAAAAAGCGGTTGTCTATGAGCCTGATCCTGAGCTTCGTGACACCGAGCAGGTTCCGTTGCTTGAAGTTGGCGGTATCGAGGCGTTCTTCAAACGCGAAGTGCTCCCCCACGTCCCCGATGCATGGATCGATGAATCCAAGACGCTAATTGGCTACGAAATCTCATTCACTCGCCACTTCTATAGGCCTCAACCCCTTCGAACGTTGAATGAGATTCGCGTCGATTTGCAGAATTTGCAAACGGAAGCGGAAGGGCTGCTTGATCGTATCGTCGCGATGGGGGCTTCCTAATGAAGGAGATGGTTTTCATCAGCAGCGTTCAAAAAGAACTCGAGGCAGAGCGTCAGTCACTGCGAGATTTTATTCGCGGCGACGTGCTGTTGGGTCAGTATTTTGATGCGTTTCTTTTTGAGGACTTGCCCGCGGGCAACCAGTCGCCCGATCAAATGTACTTGAGTGAGGTCGACCGTTCGGGCGTTTATTTGGGTATTTTTTCCGACCAGTATGGATGGGAAGACGCTGAAGGAGTTTCACCGACAGAGAGAGAGTTCAATCGAGCGACCTTAAAGAAAAAGAATCGGTTAGTATTCGTAAAGGGAGCCGACGATTCCAAGCGATCAGAAAAAATGCGGGCATTGATTCGCAAAGCCGAACGTCAACTAACGCGTCGGCGATTCGTGGATATCGCCGACTTGCGTGGTAAAGTCTATGCGAGCTTGATTGCACATCTTGAATCCCGTGGAATTCTTCCACATCGTCCGTTGCACGCTGCGGCCTGCCATGGAGCAAAACTGACAGACGTCAACAAGTCGTCGCTACAGAGTTTCTTGAAGCTTGCACAACAAGAGCGTCAACTTGCGATCAATCCGAATGCAACGGTGAAGGATGCGCTGACCGGTTTGAACTTGCTCGATGACGGTAAACCGACTCACGCGGCAATGTTGCTCTTTGGAACTGATCCACAGCGTTTCCTTTCGTCGGCAGAAGTTGCTTGTATGCACTTCCATGGTACGACTGTCGTTAAACCCATTCCGTCATATAAACGATTCAAGGGAACGTTATTCGAACAAGTCGACTCGTCGATCGATTTCATCATGTCCAAACTAGTACGCGCTGTCGGGACTCGCAGCCAGGGCTCGACGGCTCCGGTCGAGTACGAGATCCCACGTCCGGTCGTTGCTGAAGCAATTGTCAATGCCATCGCGCATCGAGATTATGCATCACCAGCTGCGACTCAAATTTACCTTTTCGCAGACCGGTTTGAGGTTTGGAACCCAGGTGAATTGCCAGCCGGCCTGACACCCGATTCGTTACGGAGCCAACATCCTTCGTTGCCAAGAAATCCGTTGATCGCCGAATCGATGTTCTTGGCCCACTATATCGAAAAGGTTGGTACTGGGACTTTGGACGTCATCGCAGGATGCCAGTTCGCAGAATTGCCTGAGCCCGAGTTCTTCCAGGATGGGTCGCAGTTCGTTGTACGCATTTGGCGAGACTGGCTGACCGAGAGCTATCTTGATTCACTGGGCTTAAGCGATCGCCAGCGCAAAGCAGTTATCTACGTCAAGCAAACGGGACGAATTTCCAATTCTGAATTCCAGGAAATTGGGGGCGTAACGCGAAAAACATCGGCGCGAGATTTAGACGCCTTGGTCGACCTCGGAGTGTTTGAGCGACACGGCGAAAAACGCGGAACGCATTACGTTTTAGGGCGGATGAATTGAGACATTTATGAGACATATGGGACATCTTGTTGCGAAAAGTCACTGAAGTTTGCCGTTGGAAATGGGACAGTTATGGGACAAATGGGACATTGTAAGTAAGCAAAGCCGAAGGAAATCGGATGGGATCAATTCCAGTTTTTCATGAAAGCCAGATCGAATCGTTGTCCAAGGCCCTGGGAGAATGCGGGTCGGGTACGGACATAAGTCGCTTCTTCGCTACATGCGGAATCGAAGACACATCAGGTGAATCGACAAAGTGGCGAAGGTTAAATGCCACGTTCCTCGATCTGCAACGCCGCCATCGTTGTGCGAATCATATTGTGGACTTTATCAGCAAGTTCTTTAGTCCAATGCGTTTTGTCGGCCGTGGCGAAGAGTTTGAAGCTCTGCGAAGTGAGTTGAATACAGTGCTTGCGTTTGCGGGGCTTGAGTACGGAGCCGACGGCAAGTTCCGAACCAGCAAGGCTGTTGCGACGATTGATGAAGCGGAATCAAGACTGAAAACACTTCGTGCTAAATTCCAAGGGAGGCGAATACACGTTGAGGTAACCAAGTACTGCAAGGTCGAACTATTGCAAGACAACTACTTTCACGCAGTATTCGAAGCAAGCAAAGGTTTGGCTCAGCGCATTCGCGAAATGTCGGGCGTTGACGGCGATGGTGCGATTCTGATCGATCGAGTGTTCTCGATCGATCGCCCTGTGCTGGCCTTTAATACTTTGCAAACCGAAACCGAACGATCAGAGCACAAGGGAATGTCTGCGTTACTCAAAGGATGTTTCGCTGCTGTTAGAAACCCTCTTGCCCATGAACCAAAAATTCTTTGGGACGGCGAAGAGGACGCGGCAGACTACCTATCGTTAATCTCTCTGCTACATCGTCGATTGGACGCGAGCGTGAAAACAAGTTTTGGAGCTACTTCGTGAGTGACAAATTGAAGCCCTACCCTAAGTACAAGGACTCTGGAGTTCCTTGGCTCGGCCAGATCCCTGAGCATTGGGATGTGCGTCGCAATGGTCGGCTGTTTGCGCAGCGAAACGAAACGGGGTTTGGAGAGCTTCCGATTCTGGAGGTTTCGCTGAGAACCGGTGTGCGCGTCCGCGACATGGACAACCAGAAACGCAAGCAGGTAATGTCGGATGCTGAGAAATACAAGCGAGCAGCAAAGGGGGACATTGCCTACAACATGATGCGGATGTGGCAAGGTGCGCTCGGCACAGCGCCTGTAGATGGACTTGTTAGCCCAGCCTATGTCGTCGCGCGTCCGTTTGAAGAAACGAACCCCAATTACTATAGCTATCTTTTCCGAACAGAAGCCTATAAGGCCGAAGTCGACGGTTACTCGCGGGGAATCGTCAAGGATCGAAATCGCTTGTATTGGAACGATTTCAAATGCATGCCATCGTGCTTTCCACCACCCGAAGAACAAGCAGCCATTGTGCGTTTTTTGGATGCCAACGCTGTATTGGTTCGCCAGTTTATTCGCAACCGTCGCAGACTCATCTACGCGCTGACCGAGCAGAAGCAAGCCATTATCAATCGAGCCGTCACTCATGGCCTCAATCCCAATGTCAGAATGAAACCATCAGGAGTGGATTGGCTACAAGATATCCCAGAGCATTGGGAGATCGTTCGAAACGGTCGCTTGTTCGCACAAAGGAATGAAACGGATTTTGCAGAATTGCCAATTCTGGAAGTTTCACTAAATACAGGAGTTAGCGTCCGTGACATGTCTAACACAAAACGTAAGCAGGTCATGTCTGACCGCGAGAAATACAAAAAAGCGGATCGAGGCGATCTCGCGTACAACATGATGCGGCTGTGGCAAGGAGCAGTTGGCACTGTTCCAGTGAATGGTTTGGTTAGTCCCGCATATGTTGTCGCTCGTCCTTTCAAGAACACCAATACGAAATTTTATGCTTTCCTTTTTCGGACGAATGATTACATGGCGGAGATCGACGGATATTCACGTGGCATTGTGAAAGACAGAAACCGATTGTACTGGGAAGATTTCAAGCGTATGACTTCAGTGTTCCCTCCGCGTTGCGAACAAGATCAGATTGCGGAAATGATTGAGCAGTTTGAATCTGACTTTCGTATCGCGATAGGGACGATCGATCGAGAGATCGCATTAATGATGGAATACCGAGATCGGTTGATTGCATGTGTCTCGGCAGGTGCCCTTGATGTTCGCTTTCTAAATTTTGATGCTGGCGATTTGCTAGATACAACAGAGGAAGATTTCGAAACTGATTCAGCTGACGAAGAGGAATTCGACGAGGAACTAACTCATGCCGACGACTGATACAAGCGAAAAGGGACTAGAAACACTGATCATCGATTCGCTGATCAACCAATCTGACTATGTCGCCGGATCGGCGAACGATTACGACCGCGACTCGGCTGTCGACCTTGTCAAGCTCTCTGTATTTTTCCGAGCAACGCAACCTGACATCGCTGAAACGCTTGACTTAGACAATGACGGCCCCACGCGAGCAAAGTTTCTGGCTCGCCTCCAGGGCGAAATTGCTAAACGTGGTGTCATTGATGTTTTGAGAAACGGATTAAAGCATGGTCCCGTTTCCGTTGAGCTGTTTTATGGTGCGCCTTCACTTGGAAATGATGCCGCGGCACAACTACATGCAGCAAATGTTTTTAGCGTGACTCGGCAACTGCGGTACAGCAAGGATTCGACAACGTTGTCGCTGGACATGGCAATTTTCATCAATGGCCTGCCGGTTATCACCTTTGAGCTGAAGAATCGACTGACAAAGCAAACAGTGCTGGATGCTATCGAACAATACAAGAATGATCGTGACCCGAAGGAATTGTTATTCCGTTTCGGTCGCTGTGTTGTTCACTTTGCTGTTGATGACCAAGAGGTGCGTATGTGTACACATCTTCAAGGCAAACACTCATGGTTCTTGCCATTCAATAAGGGATGCAACGATGGGGCTGGAAATCCCCCAAATCCAAAGGGATTGAAGACCGATTACCTGTGGAAGGAAATTCTATCCAAATCAAGTCTCACTGATATCCTCGAGAACTATGCACAAACCCTAGAGGATAAAGACAAGTCCGGCCGGAAGACCTTCAAGCAGGTATTTCCGCGTTATCATCAGCTGGCAGTGGTAAGATCTTTGTTGGCTGACGCAAAAAAAAAGGGAGCAGGCCAAACGTATCTGATTCAGCATTCGGCTGGCAGCGGAAAGAGTAATTCAATTGCCTGGCTCGCGCATCAGCTTGTTGGTTTAACCAGTGAGGTTACTGGAAAGCCATCTCCATCTGGATCGCGTAAGCCGGCTGCTGGTGCTATTGTGTCCGGTGAAGCAGTATTGGCAGCCGAAAACCCGGCATCATATACGACTGCCTCACAGCCAACCGTGTTCGATACTGTGATTGTAGTGACTGATCGCCGTGTGCTGGACAAGCAGATTCGCGACACGATTCGCCAATTTGCACAAGTTGGATCTGTGGTTGGTCATGCTGAGAGAGGCGAAGACTTGCGACGGTTTTTGGAAGCCGGCAAGAAGCTAATCATCACGACCGTCCAAAAGTTCCCAGTCATATTGGACAAGATTGGCGTTGATCACCGTGACAATAAATTTGCTCTGATCATTGACGAAGCGCACTCCGGTCAAGGCGGAAGCACCATGGCCAAGATGCAGTCCGCGCTTTCGGAGGACGCTCCCGACACGGAGGAAACCCCTGATGAACGCATCGCTAGAATCATGGAATCTCGCAAGCTGCTTCCGAATGCAAGCTACTTCGCGTTTACAGCAACTCCCAAGGGAAAGACTCTACAGCTATTCGGTGTCAAGACTTCCAAGGGAGGCTATAGGCCGTTTAATGTCTACACTATGAAGCAGGCGATCGACGAGGGATTCATTCGCGATGTGCTTCGAGGCTACACGCCGGTCTTGAGCTACTACCATGTGGTGAAGAAGATTCCAGACGACCCAGAGTTCGACGCTGAACGAGCGATGAAGAAGATTCGCAAATATGTCGAGGGGCATCAGCATGCGATCGGCAAGAAAGCGGAGATCATGATCGACCACTTCCTGGCACACGTGTCAGGCCCACGCAAGGTTGGTGGCCAGGCACGAGCCATGGTTATCGCTCGTGGTATCAAGGAAGCGATGCAGTACAAAACTGCATTCGATGCATATTTGAGCGATCGCAAAAGTCCATACAAATCGATCGTAGCCTTCTCAGGGAAGCACACATACTTGGGAACGGATAACGTAGATGAAGCTAAAATGAACGGCTTTGCGAGCGCGTTGATTCCTGAGAAATTAGCGGAGGAACCGTATCGCTTCCTGATCGTTGCAGAGAAGTTTCAGACGGGCTTTGATGAGCCGCTGTTACACACCATGTACGTGGATCAGCCACTTTCAAGTATCAAGGCTGTCCAAACGCTCTCACGCTTGAATCGAGCTCACCCCCAAAAGCATGATACCTTCGTTCTCGATTTCGTGAACGATGTCGACACCATCGAGGCTGCGTTCCAAGATTACTACCAGACCACAATCCTCAGCAAAGAAACGGACCCAGACAAACTTCATGATTTGAAGAATGATTTGGATGCAGCTCAGGTCTACGATTGGCCATCGGTGGAAATGCTGGTTCAACTGTTCCTCGACGGGGCAGCGAGGGACAAGCTTGATCCCATCTTGGATGCATGCGTTGCAACCTATAACGCTGAACTCGACGAAGACGGGCAGGTTGATTTCAAAGGTAAGGCAAAGCTGTTCACTAGGACCTACGGTTTTCTTGCCGCAGTACTTCCCTATTCGCTGCCCGAATGGGAAATGCTTGCGACGTTCTTGAACTTTTTAGTTCCTAAGCTTCCGTCTCCAAAGGAAGAAGACCTATCCAAGGGTGTACTCGAATCGATCGACATGGACAGCTATCGAAATGAAGTCCAAGCACAACGCGACATCTCGTTGGCAAACAAAGATGGCGAGCTCGAACCAATTCCCATGGGTGGAGGTGGCGGTCGGCGCGAGCCGGAAGTAGACCGACTGAGCAACATCATCAAAGCCTTCAACGATCAATGGGGTAACGTACCTTGGAAAGATGCTGATCGAATCCGACGCGTCGTTACGGAGGAGATCCCTGCAAAGGTATCCGCAGACAAAGCGTATCAGAACGCACGGAAGAACTCTGACAAACCTGCGGCAAAGCTGGAACACGACCGAGCTCTTACACGTGTCATGACAGATCTTCTGACTGACCACACGGATCTATTCGGACGATTCAGCGATGACGAAAGCTTTGCGAAGTGGCTTAAGGAAATGGTATTCAGCTTGACCTACAACGAAGATGAGGTGGCCTAGGATGCAGTTTCTTAGCAAAGAGCTAGTTACGCACGACTATCGCGTCGCGTTACAAAAAGATTTGGCGCAAGCAACCGTATGCAGGTTTCTCATCGCGTACATCTCCGGTGAAGGTATCAAGTCAATCAACCGAGCGCCAATAGTTCGTGCGTTGAAGGATGACCGGTCATTCGGCGTTGCTTCGATGAGTTGTGCATGCAAATACGAACCGCTTCTTAGTCTTCAAGACGAGTTCGATGAAGTCCGTCTAAAGTACTTCATGGACCCGGTCGTAGAAGAGAAGGATGAGCCCAAGAATGTCGCGCTCTTTCATTCGAAGTTGGTCTATATTTACAATCAACGCACTCGAAAGTCCATCATTTATTTGGGTTCACATAACTGGACTCGCCGGGCTCTCGGGCCAAATGGACCTCGCAACGCAGAAGCATCGCTACGCTTAGAATTCGATTTTGAAGAGGATCACCTTAGCGGCATTGGTAACTCGATACCGAGCGAAGTCAATCAACATCTGTTGACCGCATGGGACTCACCGTTATGTATTCCTGCCACACGCAACTACGAGCACACCTTCGAAGAGTGGGCCTCAAAGGCCTGTAGTAAGGCGTCGTCTGTCCCACTGGAACAGAACACAATTGTTCTAGCAGTCAGAAGAGGAAGCGGGATTCCAAATTGGGGTTTGTTACAAGGCTCTTCAATCTATTTGCAGATACTTGATGAGACCGATGGGAGACTAATTTTCGAGAAGTCCAACAACAAGCTCTTGCTAATGGTTTGGGAGTCGGAAGCTGATTTAGCTGCCGGCCGCCAGCCGGTAATTCTCAAAGGCCAAATCTCTAACTTCAACGCTGGCGCTAGTTCAAGCGTTGGTGGCTCTAATCAATCGTTGTCACCGATTGCTGGATTCATGGGCGTTGTTTTTGACGAGGAGGAACTGAAGGCGAAGACGCAGAAACGTTCGGGACGCCGTATTCCCGTCCCGATTCGAACTGGGCGTGGTGTTAGTGTTTATGACTTTGAGTTTCCATCGTCTAGTCAAGACTGCTCCGCGATCGACAGGGGTGTCGACCCAAACTACAGATTTCTACTTGAAATTGAAGCTGTTGTGATGCCACTTGAAAGGGCTATCTCTCAAGAAAGTGCTGCCTCACAAGAAGCAGAGCTTGTGTGGCGTCCTGATTCGTTTACGGTAGCTAGAACCAGGAAGGACACACGGCTGGAGGAATCTCCTGGATATCACGTAGATTTTGAGCGTGAGCAAGCGATCTATGAGTGCATGCGAGACGTCCTGCTTGTCGAGCCCAGCGAAGCTAAGGTACTGCCATACTCAGAGGAGCCAGATCTTAAGCGAGGGAAACGAATTTCCAAGCATCCACTACATGAGACTTATCTTGGAGATCAGTTGAGTAACGTGTCATCGCGTGATGCCTATTATCGCGGAGCCAAGCAGGAACGTCTCAGTGCTGAATTAGATGCAATCGGTGAAGCCGATTGGGACAAGCCAATAGAGCGACTTCAGCGAGTTTACACTGCACCGGTAAAGGACTTACTGGAAGAATGGCGAGAGACCGCACGCACGATTCGATCTTCGCGCAAGAAGGAATTCAATGATGACAAATAGCGAGCCGGTATCCTTTGGCAAAGCGCTGCGCGAACTGCGAGTATCATCCGGAGTGAGTTTGCGCAGTTTCGCAGAAAAACTAGGTGTGAGTGCAACGTACCTGTCACAGGTTGAACAAGGTAACGCCCCCTCCCCAACGGCTGATCGGATTCAACACATAGCGAAACTGTTGAACGCTAATCCCGATCCACTTCTCGCCATGGCAGGGCGAATTCCTGACGAGCTAGCTGAACTCATCCACCGCCATCCAGTCGAGTTGCCACGCCTGATTCGAGTCGTTGCAAGCTGGAAATCGGAAGAGATTGCTAGCCTGGTGGTGAAACTGGAACAAACGCAGAAACTTACTTAAAAACACAAGGCAGCTGATTTTTGCACCAACAGTACATGGACACGGCTGCGAATGCCGGATGCAAGCAAGTCCGTTGAGGATAAGCTGAGGGCAGCCTTTAACAAGTCTATGTCAATTAAGAATAACTAGGGGCGGGACGGCAGCATCAGTCCAAGGAGTCATTGCATATTCATGAAGAACGAAAAGAAGATCGCTCTCTTGCAGAGGCTTATCGAGCAGTCTGGACAAATTGCCGTTAGAGATAGTTCCGACCCCATATTTACCACTTGGCGAAACACCGTCGAACGCGTCCTTGCTCGAATCTACGGGGCGGACTCGACTGAACTTGCACACTTCAATCAGTTGCGATTCTTCTATCAAGGCATCATCATGTACTTGGGAGAAGACTATTCGAGGGAACACCGCGAGCAGTTTGAACGTGATTTCAAAGTAGCCATTGAGTCGCTGAAAGGCTTTAAGGCTGAGTTCGAAGACTTCCCAGATCTAGACGAAGTCGAAAGCGAATCTTTGGCAATTTCACGCTTGTTTATTAGTCACTCCTCGAAGGACTTGGAGTATGTAGAAATCTTGGTCGATCTCCTCGAGTCATTGGGCCTGTCAGGAGACCGGATATTCTGCACGTCTCTAGAGGGATACGGAATTGGATTGGGAGAAGATTTTCTCGATACGATCAGAGATGAGTTGCGAGCCGACACGTTGGTCGTATTTTTGCTTTCAAAAAACTTCTTTGATTCACCCGTTTGCCTTTGTGAAATGGGGGCAACATGGGTTCAGACAAAAGAGCATATTCCGATTCTCATTCCTCCGTTCGGGTTCGCAGATGTCAAGGGAGTGATACCGACAACTCAAGGGTTCAAGATCAATGAACCAATGAAGCTCAATTTACTAAAAGAGAAAATTGAAAATACGTTTGGATTCAAAAGTAATCTGACGACATCTTCTTGGGAACGGAAACGCGATAAGGCGGTTACCCAGCTAAATGAAGCCATTCAGAAAACGGGGGGCGTTCTGTCATGAACGTGAAAGAATTCGTACGGTCCGTATTGGTCCAGATTGCAGACGGCGTAAACGCAGCAAACGAGGATTTCGCTCAACAGCGAATCAATGCGGAAGTTAATCCAGCCGGTGCAACTGAGGAAAGTCGTGGCAGTACGCATTTCGTGCCGGTTCGCGATACGCACGAGGTTTCTTTTGATATTGCAATAACCGTCGAAATGTCAGGAAGCTCCGAACAAGGCGACTTTTTGTTGGTTGTCCCGGGAGGTATCAAGGGAGCTGAACAAGGTGGAACATCTTCTTCGAATGTCTCAAGAGTTGCTTTTCGTGTCCCCCTGAAGTTCCCGCGCCCGAAGCGTCAGCAATAGTCCACAGACAAAGCTTTACATTGTATGCGCGCTGAAAGTACAGCTTGGCGCAGTAGAATTAGGTCGATGTTGGAGGCATGGGTTCGCACGAGTGCGAATGCGAGTATTGGGTTGCAAATCAGCTTTTTCTAGCTGTGACAGCTTTCCATCGTTAGGCCACCATGCTTCAAGGATCGCATGTCAATCTAAGATATCCAGGCTCCCAAACTCGCCAGATTGCGTGAAATGTTGAGGCAAAGTCTAGTTCCGATACTTGCGAGCATCCGGCGAGGCATGCAAATGATTGCGAATCTAGCTGCACGTTTGCGAGTGGATTCGCGAACAGCCGAAACGCCTTGTCCTTCAAATAGGCAAGCCCGCTCACATTTGCGAATTCGGCAAAAGAGACCATCGGCAACGGCATATCGTCATCGCCCCATTTTTCGCGTTCGATCCTAAATCGACCTTCGCTTATGCGTCGGTAGTTGTAGCCGAAAAGGAACAGCAAGATATCCGTAGCATCTAAATCGGCAGTCAGCGAATACGACCGAAATACAACCAGCGTTTGATGTCCACTTTGAGACGCGCCCCGCAATTGCTTGGCAGCCTTTAGAAAGTGCCCTCCCCACCCTGTTCTGTCTACCCGACCGGTTGGCCGAACTTCGTTACGACCCTCGCGAGCGCCCCAAAATCCCGAACGGTGACCTGAAAGCACCTCGTGGTCTAGGTCATTGGGTTTGCACTCCTTTACTTCACTATAAACAGTATCGCCATGGCCTAACTGGAAAGAATAGTCAGGCTTTGTCCCATTTCGGGGGCCAGGCTCGTATGCGAAGTTCAAACCGTTCAAGGTCAATATCTCGGACCATTCTATTTCCGAGGTCGTCATCGACGCATTCGATTTCACGCTATTACTCGATTTCATCGTTCTGCAAACCCTTACTTCGAAATTGATCTTTGGTCTCATTGTATGGACACAAGCGACGAAATCTAGTTCGATGCTTTCCTGAATGAAAGTGAACAATGAGCTCTCCAGATGCACCATCGCGGAGGGTGATTTTTACGATGACCGTGTATTGGGCCGTACATATACAAGCCAGCTGGACGGCTGGCTTGTACGCACAACTAATCCAGCGATTCGAATGTCGCAGGTATCCACCTACAAGGACTAAATCTTCAGTCACGGAGCGATCACCGGATACGGTGGCATGCCTGGGTAATAGTGTCCCGGATGGCCTTCGGGCAGGTTGTCGGGATAGTGATAACCTGGTGGCAGATGATAGGGATGATCTGGTGGGAGCCGCGGCCAGATGATGTTAGGGAGTGGTGGCGGCGCTTCGATAACCACAGGTTCATCCGGTGGAGGCGGCCAAGGCCAATCTTCGGGCCACCATGGTGGACGTGGGCCCGGGTCTTCGCTTGAGGATCCTTCATCGTCGCCTCCAGAACTCTCCGGTGGAATGTATGGAGGTTGTTCTGACGGCGGATCGAAGGGTGGAATGAATGGATACGGCAATCGAGGTAGTTTAGGCTTGAACTTATCAATCATTGCAAGTTGCTCCTTTGCAAGGGACTGGGATGACGAAACGCGACGCGCCTACTAGGACACAACGCGCACTGGGGAATCGACTTGGTTTCGAAGAATGAGCGAAGCTCGTCGTCGCTCGCTGTTGGCGGGCAAGATTCGTAATCACGGAACAAATCCCACTCCGAAATAGATTCGAGGCGGGCTTTTGTCTCTAGCTGTGGCCAATATGCGAGTGCGGGACATTTCGCGAGGCAGCCATTCACAAGCTGGGTGCATGTGCGCTGCATACAAACGCGATACGCAGCGTCTGGCTTGGAATTGAATGGCATTGGCTTACCATCGATGACGTTGTATTGACGCATCCAGCCTTTGTGCGATTTGCGAATGTTGATGCGAAGCATTGGATACTGCTTACGCCAACTCCACACGATCGCTTTCACGTCGCGGAATCGTTCGAGGTAGTCTTGATGCGTACCATGTTGGCTGATTTCAAGTTGGCACTCTGTTTCAGCGAGGATCTTCGGCAACTCAGGGAAGCGGTGCAGAAAGAATCCATTGGTGACCAGCATCAGTTCACTGTCGTACCAGTGTTGACGAGCGAGTTGAATGTGCTCCAAAATCGCAGGATTGAGCAGCGGCTCGCCGCCAAGCAATGCGAATCGCGTTGGCTTAAGTCGATGAGACCACTGTGAGTACTCGGACTCCGCGTCAGACAGTGTTGGCGACCTGCCTGCCACGTGAAAGTTGCTGTAGTGGCTACACTGCTGACAGGACAAGTTGCAACCATGAGCAACGTGATACTCAAGAGCGGGCAAGCTGAAGCGTTGCATCGTCGCCCTCCTTAATGCGAAGTTTGAATCGACGAGCATTTACGCCGAGACGGATGAGAAACCGAGTTAGCACCAAATGCGATGAAAACGTTTCATCCAAGCTCGTCAGTCTTTCGTCGTAAACCGTCAGCTCATCGGACCACGTTCCTGAAACGAGCAGCTTCGGATAAACAGCCAGAAGATTCGCCGCTAGATCTGGTCGAAAGATTGAGCCAATGTCATAGCCCGCTGGTGGATCGTCTCTCCACTCGTTTATCAGTTCGATCGATTGACGGTTGTCAGGAAAAGGCAACTCAGGTGGATTGCTTCGTTGCCAGCGACATCGATCAAGGTGCGGTTTGCTGGGGCCAATGAAGTGGTAGACATACGATTGCATCACTGGATTGGTTGCCCACTCGGGCGTTTGCAGCATGCTGACGTTGAAATCGGGAGGTAGGAAAGTGATCAGATCAGCATGATCGTTCCACAGTTGATTGATGATCAACGATTCGTCGGTTGCTTGGTCGTTGGCTCCAAAGGTGACGATCAAGTACTGAATGATTCGCTCGAACATGCGAGCGAACGTTTCAGTGTCATACAGATACAATCCACCATTGGGATGCATCCAAGTCGGCGCGGGATTTAGTCGACAACGTTTTGCCCAAATCTCGTGCGCTGTCTTTTGCCACCCACCGTTGTCGATTCGGTTCTGGGCGCACTGCCGTTCGGCGACCATTGCGAACTGGCCGGGTTCAGCCAACTCGAAAGGTGATGGGCAGTCGCTGCGAATAACCATGTCGTTGTCGATCTGCAGGACATGCGACGGACCGAACCGCTTTGCAACATCACCACAAACGAACATCTTCTGCCAAAACGGATGGCACGGTTGCAGAGGACGGCGAATCCAAAGCAGCTCGACGTTCCATCTCTCGGCAACCGCCTCGATACTCTCTCGTACGGTCGGTACCGCACGGCGCGGTGGCAGATCCAGAATTGCGATGACGCGTTTCATTTCCAAAGTACCTTCCTTAATCCGTGTTTGCGAAGTGCAGCCCTTAAGAACACTGGTCGATGCCGCTTGTAGGCCGGCGGATCGACGTGGATGTGCGGGAATACATGGTCCATCGCCACGCCAACCTTGACGCCAGCAACCTTAGCTCGCCAAAAGAAGTCCCAGTGCTCATCGACCTTAAGGTCTTCATCCCAACGGATCGCTTGAAGGATGTCGCGATGGGCAACGAAGCAGTTACAGACGAAGGCGCACTCTGCGATGTCGCCGATGCGTCGATATTCGCCACGAGGAATGTGAAGAACGCCGCCTGCTGAATTGAGCAACCTGGGCGTTCCATCTGGATTTGGCCGATGTGGCTGCTTGCTGAGCGTTGCCAATAGATCGAGACGACTCGACTCAAACTTGCGAACGAGATCATTCAGTCGCGTCTGCGGACCAACCACATGATCGTCATCGGCGAAGATCACCATGGGGGTCTGGGCGGCTTCGACTAGGCGATTGCGACCAGCCGACAATCCGATGTCATACTCGGTCTCGATCAGCCGATCGACCAACGCGGCTTCGTCAGGACAGACCTGAGAGAAACGCAGCTCAGGCTTTCCATCGTCAAGGACGTAGATCAGCGGACGATCATCGCCACAATGCTCGTGAATGCTACGCACCAGAGTCGCGCAGCAATGAGGGCGATGGATGGTCTTGATGCAGAATGTGACGCGATCACGCATGGACAATGCCTCCTCCTGGATAACGCAGTGAATCAAAGCCGTGCTTGCGAAGCCCCAATCGGCGGAACTTGGGTCGCGCTCGCAGTGCTCCGTATGGCTTGGCTGCTACATGGTCGTGGACTACCGAGCAATCCAGTGCGACGGCAATTTGCAGATGCTCGATCTGGGACGCCCGATAGAAAAACTCCCAATGCTCGTATGTTTTGATCTCGTCATCCCAGCGAACACGGGCGATCGTGTCACGCCGCGCTAGGAATGCGTTGCTGACCATGTCGCACCAACAGGTTTCGCCGATACGTTTTCGTTCGCCGCGATGCATCCAGATCCGGGTGCCATTCATGAGTGGGCTAAAGAGCATGGGCCGGCCGCCATCTCCTTGCCGCACAGCCAGAATGTCGAGTTCGTACTCAATGAACCGCTGGTAGACTCGATCGAGGTGTAGATCGGGCGTTACGATCTGATCATCATCGAGCAAGAAAATGAACTCGGTTTCTGCCGCGTCGATTGCTGTATTGCGTCCAACGCCGACGCCCACATCGTGCTCGTCGAGGTCAATCACTTTGCAGTGCTTGGCGGTCTCGGGATACTTGCGAGAGAACCAGTGTTCAGGCAAACCATCGTCAACAACAACGATCTTAGGCTCGCCGAATTCCTTTCGAAGCGACTGGACGAGTCGGTGGCAGGCCCAAGGCCGATGGATGGTCTTGATGCAAAAGGTAATATCTTGAATGGGTACTGTTGCTTCCATGTTTCACCACGCGTTAAGGAGTTTGCGAGCAAGTTTGATGGCATGGCGATAGTCTTTGAGACGCTTCGCGCTGCGTTTGATATGCATGATCGAGTTCAGTGGGGCGACGTTGCCGTAGAACGAGATCAGCGAGTTGTCGAAGGCCTTCTCAAAGTCCTCTGTAGTGCAGCCCATGACTTCACGCATCACGTCCAGCGGTGGCGAACAGGCGATGCGAGTCGATGCACGCAGTCCTCCTGATCCGTCTGGTTCGCCTCGCTTCCAAGGTCGCTTGAGAGAACCAGCGGCATCATCGACAGACGCTTGCCAGTCCTCATCGGAGAGATTGGGATCAAGCCAAATGTCGAGATCGCCTTCCTCCCAATCGATCCCATGCAAGCGAAGTGCACCGGAGCCGATGATGAGGTAGCGATGTCGGAATCTGGCCAGGACCTCTTCCACAGGAATCATCCGAACTTCCTCAACTCCGGGTTCACGTGTGCGATTGCCGAATCGATCTCTTCAGCATTTGGCTCAATGCCGAGGAACGCGATCAATTCATTGATCACGGTCTCAGGATCTTCGGTCAGTCTGGCGAAGTTGATGCGATGCACTGGCACTTCGGGATGCTCTTGAATGAACGCCTCGCGATGTTCGAGCAGCGAACGCTGGAGTTTGTCGCAGGCATCATCGCCGGCCGCGAACCATTGGCCTGGATGTCGGCTGCTTCGATCTTGAAGGGATCGAATCGAGGCTTCGATTGGGCGATCCACGGCGATGATTCGCAGTGAGCTGCCCAGGGCTTCGTAGAGATGGTTTGCGAATCGGCAGAGATGCGGATACTTACCGCCAGCCACGGTTCGATCACGAATGGCTTCTGCTTTGCGAGTTACGATCCAAGCCTTGAGTTGCTTGGCGAGCTGACCGTCAGGGATCTTGGGATCAGTCGCAGGGAATCGCATCGCCTTTTCACAGAGGTTCGCAAGCCCGATTGCCTCGCCTCCACCAGTTGCCTCATAGCCACCGAGTTCGTTGCCCATGTGAACGCCCAAATGATGCATGACCATCGCGACGCAACTTGTGCCACTGCGATGGGGCCCGAGGACGGCGAAGAACGGAGCGTCGCTGTGGTCGGCATTCTTGGCATCGTTGAAGAACCTAGTCTGGGTCCATTTTCGGCCACAGATGTTGGACTTGGTTGGAAGTTGGCCAACTAGCCAGCGATCGGGTGTGTAAACGGGAATCGACTCCTTCTCGACGTTCTTGCCTTGAACCAGGGCTTCATAGCGCCGCTGAGTCAATCTCCCCAGGTGATGATCGATGTGATGCTTCAGATGCCAATCGTTCCAGTTCAAGTGACGGTACAAAGCCTTCATCGTTGCGCGACCGCGAACCATGAAGGCATGGGTGCGATTTACGTTGTAAGGTCGGTACACGCGGTCGCTGATCTTCTTGGGCGGATGCTTGGCAGCGTAGAGGTGTTGGCCTCCGAGGTATGCTAGTCCCCAGTCTTCAGGAAGTTCGCGCACGTAGGCCTCGAGGTGTTCAACGAAGTCGGGAACGAAGCCTGCGTCATCTTCGAAGACCACGTACGAGTCGATCCCTTCGAGCAAACATTTCTCCAAGATCAGCAAGTGCGAACGGTAGCAACCCCAGGCACCATTGCCGGCACGCCACTGTTCGGGCGTCGCAAGTCTTCGACCATCGATGGCAGCGAATCGCTCAACATCTGGAAATGGCCAAGGCTGAGGTAGTTGCTGCATCCATTCATGCAGTCGATCGTCGCGCCGATCGAGATTCATCAGGAAGCAGCGTTCAACGATCTTCTTCGTCGGCATCTGGATCGTCTTCGTTGGGCTCGGGTGCACCGTCTGGGAACTTACGTTCGAATCGACGGATGGCGGTGAGTACGAGAGACTTGGCGATGGTTCTAGTAAACTTTCCATTGGGTAATCCTCTGAGTTGGGCTTCTTCCAAAAGCCATTCAATAATGGTGTCGAGATTCGTACGGCATCCTTCCACGCCCCAATCATTCATGGTCTCGGCGCGGGTTTCACACTTGCAGGTGTCGCTTGGTCTTGCGAACCATGCGAGCATCTTGCGAAGTTCACTTCCTGGACCCGGCTTGTAAGCTGCGATCCGTAGGGTCGTGGGTTCTTCCTGATTGGGCAGGTAGTTCTTCAGCAGTGTTTTGAGTTCGTCGACGCTCTGGTTGCGCCGGCGCTTGTTGACAATGGCCATTCCGATCGTCACAAGGTTGACCGCTTGCGGATTCGAGCACTCGCTGCAGGCTCGGCAGCCGCTGGACGAGGCCTGAACGGAGCAGTCGGCCAAGTGACTAGCAACCTGGCATCGGTTGTCATTGGTTAGATTGGGGCAATGGATCATGCTGCCACCTCCACAACTTCCCCATCGAATCCACCAGAACCACTTGGTGGCTCGCCAACTTCAGGACAGTCGCTCTCGAGGAGCTGCCAGCCGCACGACCA
>Ga0315907_10002378_pt1 | contig 23802 bp, 22 predicted proteins | sample LakEriMetagenome_3_FD_203525 | JGI IMG/M metagenome (GOLD analysis project Ga0315907, IMG submission 203525) | Freshwater fungal communities from buoy surface, Lake Erie, Ohio, United States - Buoy 12 MA123 | ecosystem: Environmental > Aquatic > Freshwater > Lake > Lake biofilm | place: USA...
CGGCGTTGCCTTTGAACGTGTGGAACGCGCGAAACACCGTGGCCAGCGTCTCGCGGTCGTCCGGCCTGGTCTCGAGCACGAGCACGCCCTGCTCGACGTCGCGCAGCAGGTCGCCGGCATCGTCGCAAAACATCCGCATCATCTCGGGATCGTGGCCGGGCGCGAGAATCTGCACCGGCTCGCCCCCGGCGGGCGGGGTGGGGCGGCTCACGGTCGCGACGGCTGACGGCGGTGGCGGCGGCAGCGGGCGGTCGCGGTCCCATGCGGTGACGGCCTCCACCATCCAGGGCTGCCAGGCGTTGCACCGCTCGACGACGTCGGGGGCGAGCCGCGGCGCATCGCCCAACCACCCGAGGACGCGCCGCGCCGAGTCGGCGAGCGCCGGCTCGGCCGCGTCGAGGGCGTCGCCGAGCTGCCGGACCAGCTCGCGCAGGGCGGCGGCATCGCTCGTGCCACGCGGGTCCACGAAGGCGAGTTCGAGGGCGATCTGCTGGAGCAGATGGCTTGCGGCCGTCACGGCGGCGGGATCGGCGGTCATGGGGTGTCACGCAGGAGACGTGCCGGATGGCAGGGCAGCAGCCGGCGAGTACCAATCCTAGCTCCGGTCGCGGGCCATCCACCGCCCGCCGCCCCCCGGAACCGTGCCGCAGCCACCGGTTATGCCGGCTATCCGGCCCGGGCCGCCGTCCCGCCGGGGGCGAACTACACTCGCTCCAGGATGCCCCGGGGACAGGAACCGCGGGCCGAGATCGACGTCCGGCACGAGAACAGGCCATGAACACGCTGCAGCGGCTTCGGGTGACGACGCTGGGTCCGGTCTTCGGGCTCGTGGGACTGTCGGTGCTGGCTTTTTTGAATCACAACGCTCTGCAGCGGGCGCACACCAACCGCTACGAGTCGCACCGGCTCGCCCAGGAGCTGCGGGCCAGTTCCGACGAACTGACACGGATGGCGCGCACCTACGTGGTCACGGGTGATCCGGCCTACGAACAGGCCTACTGGCGGATCCTCGACGTCCGCAACGGCGTGAAGCCGCGGCCCGACGGCCGCACCGTGCCCCTCCGGCGGCTGATGGAGCAGCAGGGATTCACCGCCGACGAGTTCGCGAAGCTCAGGCAGGCCGAGGACAACTCCAACGCGCTGGTGAACACCGAGACGGTCGCCATGCATGCGATCAAAGGGGAGTTCGCCGACGGGCAGGGGGGCTACACGCGGCGGGGCGAGCCCGATGGCGAACTGGCCCGGCGGATCATGCACGACGAGAAGTATCATGCCGACAAGATGTCGATCATGGATCCGATCGGTGACTTCGAGGAACTGATCGATCGCCGCACGGAAGCTGCCGTGGCGACCGCGCAGGCCCGCGGCGACCGGCTCATGCTGCTCGTGATCGGCCTCGCGGCCCTCTCGGCGGTCATTGCCTGGCTGAGCATCCGCCGCCACGCTCGCAGCCTGCGGCAGGCCATCGAAGACCTGTCGAGCACGTCGGAGTACGTGGCCAGCGGCGCGGCGCAGGTCGCCTCGGCGAGCCGCTCGCTCGCCGAAGGGGCGTCGGAACAGGTGGCGGCGGTGGAGGACATCGCGGCTTCGGCCCGCGAGTCGAGCGCCATGGCGACGGTCAACGCCCAGAAGACGAGTGCCGCCGGCGAACTGGTCGGTCGTGAACAGGATCAGTTTCGTGGTGCCGGCTTGTTGCTCGGCGAGATGGTGACCGCCATGGATGACATCGACACCGCGGCGGGGCGGATTTCGCGGATCATCAAGGTCATCGACGAGATCGCCTTCCAGACCAACATCCTGGCGCTCAACGCGGCGGTCGAGGCGGCGCGGGCGGGCGAGGCTGGGCTCGGCTTCGCGGTCGTGGCCGACGAGGTCCGCAACCTGGCCCAACGGTGCGCCGGGGCGGCCCGCGAGACCGCGGAGCTCATCGAGGAGTCGATCACCCGGTCGCACTCGGGCAAGAAGAAGGTGGACGACGTGGCGACGGCGATCCGCTCCCTCGCCGAGCAGTCCTCGGCGGTTCGCACGCTCGTCGACGACGTGCAGCTCGGCAGCCGCGAGCAACTGCGGGCCCTGGAGCGGATCGGCACGGCGCTGGAGCAGATCGAGGACGTCACCCAGCACGCGGCCGCTGGTGCGGAGGAGGGATCCGCGGCGGCCGACGAACTCACGGCCCAGGCCGGGGCTCTCCGCGACGTCGTGGCGGCTCTCGAGCGGGCGGTGGGAACACGACGCCGCGACGTCGCGGCGGCAGGGCGCGGGTCGGCGGCTCCGGGAGCGGCACGAGGCAGTCTGCTATGCTCCTGATGCTCTCCCGAACGAGGTCTCCGTCATGGCAGATGGCCGCTCCGCTTTCCGCTCCGCCTTGGGCCTCGTGACCGCGGCCTGTGTCGCCGTCGCGGCCCACATCGCGCCCGGCGCCGACCCGTGGCCGCAGTGGCGCGGTGCGGATGGACAGGGGCACGCCGCCGCGGCCCACGACCTGCCGGTCACCTGGAGCGAGCAGGAAAACGTCCGCTGGAAAACACCGCTGCCGGGCCGCGGCTGGTCGTCGCCGGTGATCGGCGGCGGCCTGGTGTGGATGACCACGGCCGTGGAGCAGCCGGTCACGGAGGAGGAGCGGAAGCGGCGGCTGGAAAGCAACACCGGCAACCAGCCGCTGACCGTCTCCGGACCGGTGAGCCTGCGGGCCCTCGGCGTGGACGCGGAGTCGGGCCGGCTCATCCACGACGTGGAGCTCATCGCCGTGGCCGAGCCGCAGCCGATCCACGCCCTCAACTCCTTCGCCTCGCCGTCGCCGGTGCTCGCCGGCAACCGGCTGTATTGCCACTTCGGCGACTTCGGCACGGCCTGCCTCGACACCGACACCGCGCGGGTCGTGTGGACGAGCCGCGAACTGCGGCTCAACCACGAGAACGGCCCGGGCAGCACGCCCGTGCTCTGGAAGGACCGACTCATCGTCCACGTCGACGGCAGCGACACGCAGGCCATCGCCGCCTTCGATGCCGCGACCGGCACGGTCGCCTGGAAGACGCCCCGCAGCGGCACGCTCCGCGACGATCCGCAGCTCAAGAAGGCCTACGGCACGCCGCTCGTCCTCCCGCTCGGTGGCCGCGACGTCGTCGTCTCGCCGGCCGCCGACTGGATCTACGGCTACGACCCCGCGACGGGCGTGGAGCTGTGGAAGCGGGCCTACGGTGGCCTCGGCTTTTCGATCGTGCCCCGGCCGGTCTTCGCCCACGGCCTGCTCTTCATGAGCACGTCCTTCATGCAGCCGGAACTTTTGGCGCTGCGGCTCGACGCCGGCACGGCGGCACCGGAGATCGTGTGGCGCGAGAAGAAGGGGGCGCCCACGATGCCATCGCCTCTCGTCGTCGGCGACGAGCTCTACATGGTCAGCGAGAAGGGGATCATCACCTGCCTCGACGCGCAGACCGGCAAACCGGTGTGGGCCGAACGGCTGGCGGGCAACTTCTCCTCGTCGCCGCTGTTCGCCGACGGCCGGATCTACGTGGGCAGCCGGGAGGGGAAGATGTATGTCCTCCATCCCGGCCGGCAGGCCGAGGTGCGGGCCACCAACGAACTCGACGGCGCCATCTTCGCCACGCCGGCGGCGGTCGGCCGGGCCATCTATCTGCGGACGGAGGGAGCGCTCTACCGCTTGGAAAAGCCCGCGCCGCGGGCCGCGGCGCCCGCCGTACCGGCGCCACCGCGGGCCGCGGCGAACGTCCTTCCGCCGATCGTGCCAGCGAAGCCGCAGGGCTGAACGACCACCCCCGACAGGAACGGCACGTGGCGATCCGCGACCGAGACGGAAGCTGCCTGGCGCTGGGCCCGACCAACCGCCGCTCGTTCCTCGGCGCCGCAGCCGCGGTCGTGGCCAGCCTGCCGGCGGCCGGCGCCGCACCGGTCCGCCGCCGTGGCATTCCGCTGGGCTATGACAACTTCGCCGTGCGGGCCATGCAGTGGAACGCCCGGCAGCTCATCGACCATGCCGGGGATCTCGGCTGCGACTCGGTGTTCATCACCGACTTCGCCCCCTTCGCGGGCCGGCACGACGATGCGTCCCTCGGCGACCTGCGCCGCTATGCGGCCGACCGCGGCGTGGCGGTCGTGCTCGGATCGTGGAGCATCTGCCCGACCGCGACGACCTTCAAACGCGACTGGGGCACGGCCGAGGAGCACCTGGCGCTGGGCATCCGCATGGCCAAGGCCCTCGGATCGCCCGCCTTTCGCGTGATCCTCGGCACCCACGCCGATCGGCGCACTCCCGGGGGCATCGCCGCCCGGATCGCCGACAGCATCGCCGTGCTCCGGACAGCGCGGTCGCGGGCTCTCGACGCGGGCGTGAAGATCGCCGTCGAGAACCATGCCGGTGACATGCAGTCGCGGGAGCTTTTGCGGCTCGTGGAGGAGGCCGGCCCCGAGTTCGTGGGCGTGAACTTCGACTCGGGCAACGCCTGCCTGACGCTCGAGGATCCCGTCGCCGCCCTCGAAAGGCTCGCCCCGCACGTCGTCACCACGAGCCTCCGCGACACGATGCTCTGGGAGACTCCCCGCGGCGTCACCGCCCAATGGACCGCGATGGGGGAAGGCTGCACCGATCTCGGCGGGTTCTTCGACCTCTTTGAGAAGCGTTGCCCGGGCGTGACCGCCCACATCGAAACGATCTCCGGCTCTGCCAAGCCGTTTGCCTGCTTCGATCGTGATTTCTGGCGGGTCTATCCCGACGCCCGCGCGGAGGACTTTGCGGGTTTCCTGGCCCTGGCGAAACGCGGACAGCCGCTCGAGCCCTTCCGGCCGCCGGAGGCCGGCGACAAGGCCGAGGCCACGCGCCGCTATCAGCGCGACGAACTCGCCCGCAGCATCCGCCATTGCCGCGAGGTGCTCGGGCTGGGCCTGCGCGGATAGGCTGGAGATCGATGCGGCCTACAGGAGAGGACGGCCGCCCGCGCTCGACCAGCGGGCAGGCGCCCATCCGGGGCAACGGCAAACCAGGCGGCCACTTGTTCGTATGCTGCACCTCCGCACACTCGCGCCGGCAGGGCTTCAAGGCCGCGCGACGTTGCCGAGTTCCCGTACCGGCTTCCCGAAGCCGTTGGCATCAGAGAGACGACCCTCAAACGGCTGCGGAAGAGGGATTCGAACCACAGCGACTCTGGCGGCGTGCTCCAGACGGGCGACATCCACATCGCCACCCGCGCGGTTGGCGACGTGACGGCCACGCTCGAACAGATGGCGACTCAGGACGTGCCGCAGCATCGCCGCGCCTGCGATCTTCCCGAGCCTGCGGGCAGCGAAGGCCGGCCCGGCTCCAGACTACACTGTCACCGGCAAGGAAAGTCGCTCGGTTACCTCGTGGCAGGGAACATCGGATGAGCATCTACTGGCTGTATCTCGCGATCGCGATCGTGGCCGAGGTCGTGGGCACGAGTTTTCTGAAGGCGACGGAGGGCTTTACGAAACCGCTGCCGAGCCTGGCCGTCGTGGCCAGCTACGGCCTGGCCTTTTTCTTCCTCTCGCGCACGCTCGACGCGATCCCCGTGGGCGTGGCCTACGCCGTCTGGTCGGGCGTTGGAGTGACGCTCGTGGCCGCGATCGGCTGGCTGTTCCTCGGCCAGAAGCTCGACGCCGCAGCCGTCGGCGGCATGGGGCTGATCGTCGCCGGCGTCGTGGTCTTGAACCTGTTCTCCAAGGTTGCGGCTCACTGATCGGCCAGATCAACAATCACTCGCTGGGCAACGAGCCTTGGATTCTGGCTTGAAAAGCAGCCATGTTCGATTCGACGATATCAACCAAACGGAGAGGGCGGGATTCGAACCCGCGGTCCAGCTTTTGACCGGACACGTCTTTAGCAAAGACGCGCATTCGACCGCTCTGCCACCTCTCCGAAGCCGCGAAAATCGCCGTGGACTCGCGACCCGATCGACAGGACTATTCTGGACCGCGGGCTGCCGTCCCGCAAGGAGGCGTTCGATGCGTGCCGTTGCAGCCCTGTCCGCCATGCTCGCCCTGACCGCGGCCCATCATGCGGCGTCGGCAGCCGAAATGCTCTCCGCGGCGCACGCGAGCATCCGCGCCGCGGATGCGGGCCGGCACGTGGCGGCGCTGGCCGACGACGCCTTCGAGGGTCGCGCCGGGGGCAGTCGCGGCGGCCGGGCCGCAGGGGCGTACATCGTCGCCGAGATCGAACGGCTCCGGGAAACTGCCGGCGGCGGCCTCGTGCCTGCCGGCGACGCCGGCTCCTTCTACCAGGCGTTCGGCACGATGCGGAACATCCTCGTTCTCCAGCCGGGGAGCGATCCGGCGGCCGCCGACGAACTGGTGGTCGTGGGCGCCCACTACGACCACGTGGGCTATGGCAACGCCGACAACAGCTACGGCCCTTTCGGCTTCGTCCACAACGGTGCCGACGACAACGCCTCCGGCGTGGCTGGCCTGCTGGAACTGATGGAGGCAATGCAGCGGCTGCCCCAGCGGCCACGCCGACCGATCCTCTTCGCCTTCTGGGACGGCGAGGAGCAGGGGCTCCTGGGATCCCGCCACTTCCTGCGGGTGCGGCCGGCGGCGATGGCGGGAAAGACCATCGTCTTTTCGGTCAACCTGGACATGATCGGCCGGCTGCGGGGCGGCCGCCTGGAAGTCTACGGCACCCGCACGTCGCCCGGCCTGCGGTCGGCCGTCGTGCTCGCCAACAACGCGCCCGAAAACGCCGCCGGGCTGGAACTGGCGTTCGACTGGGACATCGAGGATGACTCCGACCACTATCCCTTCATCGCGGCGCAGATCCCGACCGTGATGTTTCACACCGGTCTCCACGATCAGTACCACCGCCCTTCGGACGACGTTCACCTGGTCAACCTCGCCGGGATTCCTCCGGTGGTGCGGCTCACGCTCGGGTTCGTGCAGGCCAGCGCCGACGATCCGGGGCCGCGGCGGATTTTTCGCCCCGATTCGCGGCTGGAGTCGAACGCCACGAAGCGCCGCCTGGAGGCCGTCATTCACGACGCCGTGGGCCCCCAACGCGGCCGGTGGGGCATCGGCACCCGCGAGGACGCGTGCGAGGTGGCCGCGCCGGTCGTCGTGCGGGTGGCTCCAGGATCATCCGCCGCCACCGCGGGCCTGCTTCCCGGAGACCGGATTCGGGCCGTGGACGCGACGCCCGTGGCGAATCAGGCCGACATGGTCGCGCGACTCCAGGCGGCCGGACCGCGGGTCGTCATCGACGTCGAACGTCGCGGCCGCTTCACCCAGGTGACGCTCGAGGCGCGGTAACTGGCCGTGGAAAAAGTCCGCTATCGACTTTTTCCACTCGATCGACCGCAGGCAACGCCGAGGGCTTCCTGGGTCGATCACCATCGCATCCTGCTCAAGCAGACTTGTTCAACCGGCCGCCAGGCGGCCGGGCAGGAAACACAACCGGCCGCAGGAGCCTGGCTCCCGCAGCCGTGGTGTTTCGTCATGCGGCATGGAAGAGCCGACGCGATCAGTCGTCGTCGTCGTCGTCATCCTCGTCTTCGTCCTCGTCTTCGTCCTCGTCTTCGTCTTCGTCCTCCCAATCCTCGTCGTCGTCTTCCCAGTCCTCTTCCTCGTCGTCTTCTTCTTCGTCGTCTTCCTCTTCCTCATCGTCGTCGACTTCCTCCCACTCCTCGTCGTCGACTTCCTCTTCCTCGTCGTCTTCGTCCTCGAAGTCCTCTTCTTCCTCGTCCTCTTCCTCGTCCTCTTCCTCTTCATCATCGTCGAAGTCGTCGTCGTCATCGCGGGCGACGAGTTCGTGGCCGGGGTGCACTCCGGCAGCGCCTTCGAACAGGTCTTCGGCGGCGAGAAGTTCCGGCATCTCACTCCAGGAGAAAACGTCGGCGGGCAACACGTCGTTCTGTCCTCTGCCACTCGAAACGATCGTCACGGCGAAAACCTCCTGGAGTCTCTGGCGACCGGAACCTCGGTCGAAATCTGTACCCGATCGGGGGAACATCGTCCAATCGGCCACCGGAAAAAAACTTTTCGGGTGCAGCCGTCCGGCGGACGGGACAGCGACGGCGGCCCAAAGTGTGTCGCCCGCCGGGATCGGCTGCAAGCGGCCGGCGTGACGATTCAGTGCGGCGGGTCGTCCCCCGGCCCGGTGTCCACGCCGGGCAGGGCTGCCAGCGCCGGAAGATCCTCGATCCGGGCCAGTCCGAAGGCCGCCAGAAACCGCCGCGTGGTCACGTAAAAATTCGGCCTGCCCAGGTCCTCGGCCCGCCCGCCGATGGCGACGAAATCCCGCTCCATCAGCTGCCGCAGCATCTCCTCGCTCCCCACGCCCCGGATCGCCTCGATCTCGGCCCGGGTGGCTGGCTGCCGATAGGCGACGATGGCGAGCGTTTCCAGGGCGGCGGGCGACAGCCGGCCACCCGGGGCGGCATCCTGCAGACGGCGCACCCACGGCCCGAATGGGACCCGCGTCAGCAGCTGAAATCCGCCCGCGATCTGCTCGACGCGAAACGCCGACCCCGCGGCATCCTGCAGCACCCGCAGTTCCTTGATCAGCGACCGGGCCCGCGTGCCGTCGTCGAGCCGGGCGAGTTTCGCGAGCCGGCGCGTGGTGAGCGGTTCGCGGGCCAAGAAGAGCGCGGCCTCGAGCCGGGCGAGTTCCTCCGAGCGCACGTGCGTGCCGACCGGCTCGGCCGGCCGCGCCGCTCCGTCGGCCACCATGCGGCGTTGGCGGCGCCGAATCGCCGCGTGATCCCACCGCCGCGCGTCGAACGGACCCACGAACCCGTGCACCCGGGCGAGGGCGGTGGCGAGTCGGCCGTCGGAACGCGGACGCTGGCGCATGGGATCACGCTCACCCGAGCCGCCGGGCGGCGGCCTGTCAGGATCCGGGCACGGCCGACGCACGGGACGCGGTGCGATGCCTCCAAGCCTCGACTTCCGCAACCAGCCGCCCCAGCGCCGCCGGCACATCGGCGCCCGCCGCCTGGAAGACACGCTGCAACTGGCCTGCCGGATCGACGGCCACGCGACAACTGGCCAGCATGTCGGAGCCACCCGGCACTGGCTGGCAGTCGATCGCCGTGGCGCCAAGCTGCGCGAGCCGATCTTCGAGCGGGCGACGATCGAGACGCGTGGAACCTCCGACTGCGGCTGCCGGCAGCACCGCCGCCATCGCTCGGGACGCCGACGGCTGCGCGGCGACCGCCAGGGCCGGGCTGGGGTCCGGCCGCGGCTCTGGCGTGGCTCGCACCGTTGCCGACCGCGGCGGCGGGACCGGCTTCCACCCGGCCCACGCGGCGACAGGTTCCCACACGGTCTTCCGCGCCGTGACGAAGAGCCGCGGCGGCAGGTGATGGGAGAACATCGCCAGCAGCGGCACAACGACCATGCAGACACCCAGCAGCAGCGATCGCACTCTCATGGGGCCGCGAGGGTACCGATCGCGCCCGGCCCCGGCAACCCGGAAACAGCCGCGTTTGCCGCGTGTTTCAGGGCTGCGCGACCGGCTCGGCGACGATGATCACCCGCCCTGGCTGCGAGCCGTCGGCCGGCTTCTTCGGATCGAAGTGCGGCACGCCCGGCATGATTTCCACCGGGGCGTCCCGCCGCGCTTCCGCCAGCGCGTCGCGGACGATCTGCTGGGCCATCACCTGCTCGATCTGCGGCCGCAGCGATACGAGCGTGCGGTCCCCGGGCTGCACGTCGGTGACCTGCACCAGATGCACTCCGAACGGCGTCACGAACGGCTGGGAAATGTCGCCCTTGGCAAGCGCAAACGCCTGCTTGGCGAACTCCTCGTGGGCCACGCTGTGCCGCGGCAGGTAGCCCACGTCGCCGCCCCGGCGCCGGCTCGGGCCCGCCGAATGGACTCGGGCCGCCTCCGCAAACGTCATCTCGCCCTGGAGGATGCGGCCCCGGATGGCGGCGGCGCGGGCCAGACATTCCTCGACCGCCGCCTCTCCCCGGCCGAGGTCGGGCCGCAGCACCACGTGGCTGACCCGCACGAGCGTGCCGTCGAGCTCGCGGCGGTGGTTCTCGAAATATCCCGCCACGGCCTGCGGCGTGAGCCGTTGGGTGACGAGTTGCCGAACGGCTATTTCCAGGGCGACCTGGCCGCGGAACGTCGCTTCGTCCCGGCCGGTCTGGGCGAGAAACGCGGCGAACGTCCCGCCCCGGCCGATGATCTGCTTTTGCAACTTTCCCATCTCCGCTTCGACCGCCGCCGGATCGGCCGTGATCGCCGCCTTGGCGACGAACTGCTCGAGCAGGGCCGCTTCCACGAGCTGTTCGAGCGCGGCCGCCTCGGCCTGCTGCCGCTGCGGGCCGGCCGGCAACGCGGCGCCGTTGCCGCGGCGCAGCGCCGCCTCCAGTTGCGCCGCGGTGATCGTCGTCGCCCCCACACGGGCGACGATGGCGGCCGGCTCGTCGGCCCGGCCGCACGGGGCACGCCACGCCCCGGCCGCAGCCACGGCCAGGAAGGCGACGAGCGAGCGACACGCGAGCGTCATGCCCAGAGTTCCGGGGGGCGGCGGCCGGCCCGTCACCGCGGGCCTTCGCGACCACTCCAACCTACCGCCTGGTCAGCCTGCTACAACAGACCGTGACCGAAGCGGCCGTCAGCCATGTCGAAGATCGCCATCAGCCTGTGCGGTGAGGGACGAGGCCACGCCACCCGCACCGGCACGCTCATCGAACATCTCGCGACCGAACACGACCTGCTGGTCTACACGTCGGCCGACGCCTTCGAGATGCTGTCGCGGCGGTTCGCGACCGACCAGCCGCGGGTCCGGATCGTGGAGATTCCCGGCATCGTGTTCCAGTACACGGCCGGTCGGCTCGACGTCGTGCGGTCGATCGCCGCGGGCCTCGACTACCAGGCCCGCCAACTCGGGCCGCTCGTCGATCGGATGCTCGGCGAGCTCGACGCCTTCGGGGCCGAACTGGCGGTCGTCGACTTCGAGCCGGCGCTGCCCCGGGCCGCGGGCCGGATGGGTATCCCGCTGGTGAGCGTGGATCACCAGCATTTTCTTCTCGCCTACGACCTCGACGCCCTCCCCTGGACCCTCCAGTGGAACGCCTGGTTCATGAGCCGCGCCGTCTGGCTCTACGTGACGGAGGCCGCCGACACGGTCGTCTCGGCCTTCTTCCGGCCGCCGCTGCGGCGCGGCTGGGAGCACGTGGTGCAGGTCGGCCCGCTCTTGCGCCGGGAGATCCGAGCGGCCACGCCCCGCGACAACGGCTTCATCGTCAGCTATGTCCGCCGACACACGCCCTTCTCGGCGATCGAGGCGTTGGCCGACTGCGGTCTGCCGGTGCGGGTTTACGGCCTCGGCCAGCGCGAGCCGGTGGGCCGCGTGTCGTTCCATGCGATCGACGAGCGGCGGTTCGTGGAAGACCTGGCCGGCTGTCGGGCCGTGGTCGCCGCCGCCGGGAACCAGCTCATCGGTGAGGCGCTGCATCTGGGCAAGCCGATGCTCCTGCTCCCCGAACGGGCCCATGCCGAGCAGCTCATGAACAGCCATTTTCTCTCCGCCATGGGCTGCGGAGCCTTCGCGCTCCTCGAGGAAGTGACCCGCGACCGCGTCCGCTCGTTCGTGGACGAGGCGGGGCGGTTCGCGCCGGCGCTGGCCGCCCTGGCGGGCCACATGGACGGCACGCCCGAGGTGCTGCGGGTGATCGGCCACCGGCTCGCCGCCGGCGCGGCCAGCCACGCGTGACGCCACACGGGCGTCAGAGAAATATCGCGACCGGCATTGACGTCAACGAAAAAAGAAGTACTATATTCGAAGTACCAAGTAGCTGCAGGGCACCGCAAAACCTTCTCGGAAAGTTTGCCCCCACCGGAGCCAGCCCCATGACCGCCCCCTTCCATCCGACACCCGCCGAGCTCGCGATTCTCCGCGTGCTCTGGGACCGCGAGCCCTGCACGGTCCGCGACGTCCACGCGGCGCTTGCCGCCCATGGCAAGGACCTCGCCTACACCACCGTGCTCACGATGCTCCAGGTCATGACCGAGAAGCAGCTCGTGCTCCGCGACGATTCGTCGCGGGCGCATGTCTACCGGGCCGCCACGCCGCGGCCCAAGGCCCAAAAGCTGCTCGTGGACGACTTCGTCGAGCGGGCCTTCGGCGGCGCCGCGGCCGAACTGGTGCTGCACGCCCTCGCCGGCCGCAAGGCCTCGCCGGAGGAACTCGCGGAGATCCGCCGCGTCCTCGACCGCATGGAATCGAAGGGCCGTTAGTTCTCGTTTCGTCTCCCTCACCCCGTCTCCGTCGCCACGTCTCGCCACCCCACCTCACGCCAAGGACCGCCGCCATGCACTTCGCAGCCGCGATCGTCCCGTCCGGCATGACCGAACTCCTCGCCTCCCCGGCCGCCGCACGGCTCGGCTGGGTGTGCATCCACTCCCTCTGGCAGGCCGCGGCCGTGGCCGCCGCGCTCGCCGTCGCCCTGCGGCTCATTCCCCGGCAGTCCGCTGGCACGCTCGCCGCCCGCTACCGCCTCGCGGCCACCGCCCTCGCCGCGTTGCCCGTGGCGGCCGTCGTCACGTTTTTTCTCGTACCGGTCGCGCGCCCCGCGGGCGCGCCGCTGCCTGCCCGCGCCGACACCGCTGCATCGACTCCCGCCACGCCCACCGCGGCCTCGACCGCAGCCGCGACCACGCCCCGATTCGTTTTGCTCCCCGCCGCACCGCTCGGCGCCCCGCAGCCGACCCGGCCCGATCATCTCGACCGGCTCGCCGCCTGGCTGCCGCTGGTCGCCCTGGCCTGGACCGTCGGCGCCGCCCTGGCGGCCATCCGCATGGCATGCGGCGTGTGGATCACCCGCCGACTCGTCGCCCGGGCCACTTCCGATTCGAGCCGCCAACTGCAGCACCGCGTCGATCACTGGCGGCGGATCATGCGGATCGAGGCCGCCGTTCGCATCCTCGCCTCCGCCGCCGTCGAAACGCCGGTCGTCGTCGGCTGGCTGAAGCCCGTGATCCTCTGGCCTGCCGCCGCGACACCCTCATGAACCTGCTCCAGGCCTGCATCGACGTGCTCTTCTTCCACCATCCCGCGGCCTGGTGGATCTCCAGGCAACTGCGCGAAGAACGCGAACACTGCGACGACGACCTCGCCGTCAAGGCTCTCGAGGCCGACCGCGCCGGCACGCGGCTCTCGTATGCCCGGGCCCTGCTCGCGCTCGAGCAGCGGCGACAGTCGGCCGCGCTCGCCGTGGCCGCCAACGGCGGCCGGCTCCTCGATCGCATTCGCCGGCTCGCCGGCGACGACACCCGACCGACCGGCTCCATGCGCCTGCTCGCCGCCGGACTCACCGCCGCGGCCCTCGTCGCGATCGTCCTGTCGATGGCCACGCCCCGCCCCGCCAGGGCCGACGAGTTGCCCAAAGACACGAACAAGATCAAGAGCCTGACGCCGGAGCAGGCACAGAAGCTCGTGAGGGAGTTTCCGGGGGTGGAGGTAGAGATCGAGGTCAAGGGCTGGGGCAAGGCGAAGGTGCAGGCCTGCCTGCCAATGAACGGCCTGAAGTCGCTGGACGCTGAAACGGCGAAGGCACTGGCAGGCTATGGCAAAGGGCCGCTTCTACTCAACGGCCTGACAACGCTCGACGCCGACGCCGCCAAGGCGCTCGCGGAGTTCGAGAGTGGTACTTTGTGCCTCGATGGCCTTGCCGCGCTCGACGCCGATACCGCCAAGGCGCTCGCGGAGTTCAAGGGCTATCTGTCACTCAACGGCCTGACCAGACTCGATGTCGACACCGCCAAGGCGCTCGCGGAGTTCGTGAATGGAGGGCGGTGCCTCAACGGCCTGACCAGACTCGATGTCGACACTGCCAAGGCGCTCGCGGAGTTCAAGGGCCTCGTGCTGTCCCTCGAAGGCCTGACCAGACTCGATGTCGATACCGCCAAGGCGCTCGCAGAGTTCGAGAGTGGTACCTTGTGCCTCGATGGCCTGACCAGCCTCGACGCCACCATTGCCAAGGCACTCGCGGAAGTGAAGGGCGCCGCACTGTACCTCGACGGCCTGACTACGCTCGACGCCGATACCGCCAAGGCGCTCGCGGAGTTCAGGGGCTATCTGTCCCTCAACGGTCTGATCAGACTCGATGTCGACACCGTCAAGGCGCTCGCGGAGTTCAGGAATGGACGGCTGCGCCTCAACGGTCTGACCAGACTCGACGCCACCATCGCCAAGGCGCTCGCGGAAGTGAAGTTCCACACACTGCACCTCGACGGCCTGACCACGCTCGACGCCGCCACCGCCAAGGCACTCGCGGAGTTCAACGGCCACGTGCTGTCCCTCAACGGCCTGACCACGCTCGACGCCGACACCGCCAAGGCACTCGCAACAGTGGAGGCGTGGGATGGCGATCTGCCGAACATCACCACCTTCGACACCCCTGATTCCGTCGCCATCGCCAAGGCCCTCGCCACCTGCAAAGGCCCGCTCTCGCTCCCCAACCTCAAGAAAATCTCCCCCAAGACGCTCTCCGCCCTGATCGCCAAGGAAGCCGTCGAGATTCCACTCATCGAGACGCTGTCATTGATCCCAGAGCCGGATGGCGGCGCGACAAAGGACGTCGTGATCCCGAAGTAGCTGGAACAGCGGCAGCGGCGGCAGGCACAGCAGCGGGCCGAGTGATCCGCCGCACACCGCCGCCTGGCGATCCCGCCAGCACATGCCCGCCGACCGGTTGCCGGCCATTCAGCCGCGCAGCCTGGTGCTTGCCATGGGACCGCCGTCGGGCGACACTTCAGTGCATGCCCTCTCCACCAGCATCTGACGACGAGAGCGGCCCTGCGTTTCCCGACCACCGGGCCGTGATCCGCGCGGACGCGGAACGATTTCGCCGCCTTCCGCCGCGGCAGCGGTGGCGGGAACTGTTCGCGCTGCGGACCTGGGCCGACCGGTTCGCTCCGTCCACGCCGCAAGGCCGCAGGATCCGCGAACTCGAATCCGAGGCGGAGGCACGATGGCAGGCCATTCAACGGGAGCTGTTCGCGCGTCATGCCAGAGCCGACTGACGACCAACGCGACCCGCTTTCCTCAGCCCTCGACGACCTGGTCGAGGTGCTGGCCCGGGCCGGCATCGCCTACGCCCTGATCGGCGGACTGGCCACGGGGTACCGGGCCCGTCCCCGGTACACCAAGGACATCGATCTGCTGGTCGACGTCCCTCAGGTCGCCCTGCCGGCCCTGCTCGACCGCCTGCACGATCGGGGATTCACGTTCGACGCCCGTCAGGTCATCGAGGAGTTCACGCGGCACCATATGGCCGTTCTCTGGCGAGACGACGTGCGGGTGGACCTGCTGAAGCCCGTGCTGCCCGCCTACCGGCACGTGCTCGAACGGGCCGTGATCGAGACTGGCCCCGCCAGTCCCATCCGCGTGGCGACCGCCGAAGGCCTGATCCTCCTCAAACTGCTGGCGTTCCGGCTCCAGGATCAGACCGACATCGAGGCGCTGGTGGCAGCCAACCGCGACACGCTCGATCTCGACTGGATCAGGCACGAGTGGGAGTCGGTCTTCACGGTCGACGACCCGCGGATGCTCTGGCTGCGCGACCAGTTATGATTAGGGCCCGAACTCGACGCCGTCCTGGCCCACGAACTCGCCCACGTCCGCCGCCGCGACACCCTCATGAACCTGCTCCAGGCCTGCATCGACGTGCTCTTCTTCCACCATCCCGCGGCCTGGTGGATCTCCAGGCAACTGCGGGACGAACGCGAACACTGCGCCGACGACCTCGCCGTCAAGGCTCTCGAGGCCGACCGCGCCGGCACGCGGCTCTCGTATGCCCGGGCCCTGCCCGCCGCCGGCCTAACCGCCGCGGCCCTCGTCGCGGTCGTCCTGTCGATGGCCACGCCCCGCCCCGCCATGGCCGACGAGTTGCCCAAAGACACGAACAAGATCGAGAGCCTGACGCCGGAGCAGGCACGGAAGTTGGTAGAAAAGTTCGAGCAGGTTTACCTGCACCTCACGGCCTGACCACGCTCGACGCCGCCACCGCCAACGCACTCGCGGGGTTCAAGGGCGCAGTACTGGAACTCAACGGCCTAACCACGCTCGATGCCGACACCGCCAAGGCGATCGCGCAGTTCAAGCGCTTCCTGCGCCTCGACGGCCTGACCACGCTCGACGCCGCAAGTGCCAAGGCGCTCGCGGAGTTTAAAGGTGGGCGCCTTAATCTTTCAACGGAGGCGAAAGCAGCGTTGTTTTCCGAACTTTCGCTCACCGCAAAGAGTGCTCTGGCTTGGGCAGCGTTGTCCGAAGGCAACCTTCCCACAATCACCGCCCTCGACTCGCCCGACGCAGTCGCTGTCGCCCAAGCCCTTGCCACACGGAAAGGCCAACTGAGACTCCCCAACCTCAAGAAAATCTCCCCCAAGACCCTCTCCGCTTTGATCGCCAAGGGAGACGTCGAGATCCCGCTCATCGAGACGCTCGAACTCATCCCCGAACCCGACGGCAGCGAGACTGACGACGTCGTGATCCCGGAAGAGTTTGAAGAACGGCAGCAGCGGCAGCGGCGGCAGGCACAGCAGCGGGCCGAGTGATCCGCCGCACAGCGCCTGCGACTCCTGGCCATCCGCCACTCGAGGCCGGCCACGCGCTGGTTGAGATGTCGGTTCCCCCGATCCGTTCACGCCGCCATGCCGCCGCCGTCTCGGTCTCCTTCCAGAGCGTGTTGGCGCTGTCCGTCATGAACAACGGCGCGTTGCTGCGGCTGCCGGCGCCCGCCAAGACACGCAATCGCTCGGCATCGGCCGGGAGGGTTTTCGGCCCGCGGTAACGAACGTATACTCGACGTGTCACAGGCCTTTTGTCCTCGTGGACGCCGACGACTATGCGCGGGCTCCCCTGTTCCCTCCTGGTCGGAGAGCTGTGCTTCGGGATGTGCGCCGCGTGCTGTTGGGCCTGGCAGCCCGGGGCAGCGGCGCCCCGTCAGCCACCGCCCGATGCGGCCGCCATGACGGCGGCCCTCGACCTCGTGCGGCAGGCCTACGAGGATGAGTTCAAGGCCGCCGCGACGGACCCGGAGCCATTGATCCGGAAACTCCTCGCGGCCGCCGAGGAAACCCAGGATCCGGCCAGCGACTACGTCCTGTTCCTGGAGGCCGAGAAGGCCGCCGTCGCCGGCGGAACGGTGAGCCGGGCGATCGAGGCGGTCGATGCCCGCGCGGAGCAGTTCGAAATCGACGGCCTGCTGGCCCGCGCGGAAACGCTCGCAGACTGCCTGACGCCCAAGGCCCGGGCCGACGTCGGCCTGCTCAAGGTCCTGTGGGACTACGCGGTCGAGACCACCGAACGGGGCCTGGAACAAGAAGCCTTGCCGCAGGCCAAGAAGGCGGCCGAGGCAGCGGACAAGGTGGCGAAGGCCCTCTTCGCCGCCGGCCGAGCGCGGAAGGACGAGGCCCTGGTCGCCGAAGGTGAGCACAAGCAGACGCTGGCCCGGGGGCTGGTCAAGACGATCGGCAGGCGGACCGGACTGCTGGCCGAATACCGAAAGGCGGCCGACAAACTGGCGAGCAACGCGGACGACCCGAAGGCCAACGGCATCGTCGGCCGCTACCTGTGCTTCGAGCGCGAGGCCTGGGCGGATGGCCTGCCGGCCTTGGCGAAAGGCGACGACGCGGAATTGGCCGCCGCCGCGGCCCGCGAACTGGAACTGTTCGCGGCGGATGCCAAACAGCCGGAGGTCCGGGACATCCTCGGCATTGCCGATTTGTGGTGGCAGGCGTCGGAGGCGGACGCGGCGCGGCGGCACGCCGCCGCCTTCTACGACCGGGCCTTGCCCGACGTCGCCGATCCCACCAGACGGGCCCTCGCCGCCAAGCGGATCGCGGCTGCGCATCCCGAAGCCGAGCCGCAGCGACCGGCCGCGAAAGACCGCGATGCTCCGCGCAAGCCGGGCGGCAGGCGGCGGATCACGACCCTGGATGTGCCGGCGTCGACCCTGCTCCCGGTGCCGCGGGAAATCTCGGCGGATTTGGTGCCACTGCTGCCCACGGCGGATGAGGTGCAGACGCTGCAGAACCGTCTCAACGTGGCGGACGACGAACTCTCCGGCTTGCGGGCCGAGTTCTGGCGCCGGATCCACTCTAGCTTCGGCATCACCAAGTGGACGGCGGTCGATGTGCTCTATCTCATCGAATTGAACGACAGGCTGAGCGGGCTGCTGGGCCGGTACGAGTGGCCCACGGACACCGGGAGAGTCATCGGGGGCAACGCCGAGGCCACCTCCCGCAAAGAGTGCAAAACGGCGATCGCCGCGCTCTGGATCCTGACGGCAAAAAGCGAGGCAGAGTTCGTGCGTCGTGTGCGGGTGTTGCCGGCCGGGGTTCTGGAGCAGCCATTCGTCGAGCAGTACATCAACGAGAGCGCGGTCAAACGCTGGCTCGTCGGCCTGGGAGATGAATACGCCGCGATCCCCCGCAAGGCGCAGGCGATCGACAGCCTCATTCAGGCGGGTCTCGCCACCCCTGGCATGCTTCGCTACCGCGAGGAACTGGGCAGGGCCGCGGCCACGGGCCAGCGCTGACGCGGGCTGCCCCGCGAGGTTCGCAGCGTCTCTCTCGAGGACAGAGGCCAGCGCCTGGTCGCCACACACCGTGATGCCGTTGGACCCGAGTCCACGGACCGGCCGCGAGGACCGTCGCAACCCGGCCTGCACCGCGGCCGCCCGGTCCCGCAGCCAGGCCGCCGAGGACGATCCTGCCACGCGCGGTCGGTTCGGCGAGGCAGAAGCAAGACAACCCGGCTTCGTTTGCATCGGTTTGATCGGCCGGGCTACCCTGACCGCGGTTCACAGTCGCACGAAGCCCTCGTGGAGAACGCCGTGAGTGTCCATATTCGTCCACACGAGCGGCGCCGGTTCCTGGCTTTCGCGGCCGCAACAGCCGCGTCGGTCGCCCTGCCGAGACGCCGGAGCCTGGCGGCGGAATCGGCCCCGGGCAACCGGATCCGGGTGGGGGCGATCGGCGTCGGCAATCGGGCCAGGCTCCTGCTCGACCAGCTTCCCGAGGGGGCGGAGATCGTCGCCCTGAGCGACTGCAACCTGTCGCGGGCCGAGGAGTACATGGCCAAGCGGACCGCGGACTGGCCCGTCTACCAGGATTATCGGCGCGTGCTCGACCACAAGGACATCGACGCCGTGATCGTGGGCACCGGCGAGTTTCAGCGGATGCTTCCCTGCATCGAGGCCTGCATGGCGGGCAAGGATGTCTACGCGGAGAAACCGCTCACGCTCTATGTTCAGGAGGGGCGGGCGCTCGTCGGCGCCGTGCGAAAGCACGGTCGCGTGCTCCAGGTGGGCTCGCAGCAGCGGTCGATGGCGATCAACCGGCTTGCCTGCGAGTTCGTGAGGAACGGCGGCCTCGGCACGCTGCTCGAAGTGCGGGCCATGAACTACACGCACGCCGCCGCATCCCCTTCCCCGCTGCCCCCCGCGGAACCGGTGCCGGCGGGGCTGGATTGGAATCAGTGGCTCAATCAGTCCGCCGATCGCCCCTTCAATAAGGCATGATGTCCTGGATGCGGTGGCGGGATTTCGCCGGCGGGGAGATGACCAACTGGGGGGCCCACGGCGCCGACCAGATCCAGTGGGCCTTGGGCGCCGACGACACGGGGCCGGTGGAGATCAAGCCGCTCACGGAGGGAGCCAACGGCCAGGTGGCGATGAAGTACGCAAGCGGCCTGGCCGTGAACTTCGTCCTCGACGAGGGCCCGATGGGGGGCGCGGTCTTCATCGGTGAGAAGGGGAAACTCGAGATCAATCGCAACAAGATCACGAGCAATCCGCCGGAAATCGCGGCGACGATCCTGGAACAGCTCGACGTCGGCGAGGAGGAGCGGAAGTGGAGCGACCAGGCGGCGCTCTGGCAGGCCCGCGAGCACCTCCAGAACTGGCTCGACTGCATCCGGTCGCGGGAGAAGCCCGTCGCCGACGTCGAGATCGGCCACCGCTCGATCACGGTCTGCCACCTCGCCAACATCGCCCGGCAGGCAGGCCGCTCACTGCGGTGGGATCCGGCGAAGGAACGATTCATCGACGACCCTGCGGCCGACGCCCTGCTCGTCCGCGACCGCCGCAAGGGATTCGAGCTGCCGAGCTGATCGCTCCTATCGCCGCCCCGCCGGAACTGGACGGCGGGGCGGTTTCCTGCCCGGAGCCCCGGGTTTCTGCCCGGGGCTTCTTGGAACTGGGACGAGACCGATTCCCTGTCCAGCGGATCGTCAGCACCCGGATCGCAGTTGATTCCGGCAGCGGCGATGACCCGCCCGCCGCTCAGGGCGAACGCGTCCAGGCCCACGACGACGGCGACGGCTTTCGACCGTCGCCCCGCCCGAGAGCGAGCGGGCGTCGATGTCCACGACGAGCGACTGCCCCGCCGCGAGCACGACGCGGCACATGCCGACAGCCCACGCCGCCTGCGGGCCGTCGCCGATCAACCTTGCTGTGGGGGAAATGTCTGGGGTTTGGCGGCCCGTCGTCAGGTCCGCAGCCGCGCGACGATCGCGGGGATGATGGCCCGCATCGCCCGGCCGCGGTGGCTGATCACCGCCTTCACCGCCGCCGGTAGTTCGCCGAAAGTGCGGTGGTACTCCGGCACGATGAACAGCGGATCGTAGCCGAAGCCCCCCGCACCCTGCGGCGCGGTGGCGATCAGGCCGCCGCAGGTGCCTGCCGCCGTGGCCACGATCCGGCCCGTCGGATCGGCCAGCGCCGCATGGCAGGCGTAGTGGGCGGTGCGGTCGCGGGCCGGCCGGCCGGCGAGCTTCTCGAGCAACAGCGCGTTGTTGCGGTCGTCGGTGCTGCCGGTCGCACCGGCGGGCACGGGCCCCGAGAACCGCGCCGAGTAGATGCCCGGAGCCCCGTCGAGGGCATCCACCACCAGGCCGCTGTCCTCGGCCAGCACCCAGGCGTGCAAGGCGGCGGCCTGCTGCCCGGCCTTGAGGGCGGCATTGGCGGCAAAGGTCGCGCCGGTCTCCTCGACGTCGACGGCCCCGGGGAGCCCGCGGAGCGACCGGCAGGGGATGCCGAACGGCGCGAGCAGCTCGACGAGTTCGCGGAGCTTGCCCTCGTTGGTCGTGCCGAGCACGAGCGTGGCGGGCGAATGCATGCCGGAGGAGCCTCTGACCTCACCGCCGCTTCGTCGGCACCCGCGGCACGTCGATCGGCTTGGGATCGACGTCGAGGAAGATGCCGTCAAAGGCCCGGGGCTCGATCACGCCTTGGGCGAGCTTGGCGGGATTGGGGCCGAGGGCGGAGATGATCTTCGTGATCTCGGGGTTGACTACCGCCTTGCCGTCGGCCTGCTGAACGGCGAGCTGGTTGATGCTGCCGACGCACACGACGCTCGACTCGCGATCGTGGAACTCCCAGGCCTGAAAGCCGGCCCGCCGCAGCGCCGTGGTGAGCCGATGGGCCTTGTCGGCCGCCTCCACCAGCCGGCTCTCGCCCTGCAGGCTCTGCAGTTTCGGATCCTGCCAGCCCTGGCCGCGCAGCGCGCCGACGAGCTTCGACACGTCGACCAGGCCACCGGTGGTCGCGGCGGCCGTGTCCGATTCGGCCGCCTTGCCGATCATGCCCGAGCCGGTGAACATCGCCACCCGCACGCTGTACCGCGCCGGGCAGTCGAGGAGGCTGTGGGTCACGTCGGCGTTCATCTCCTGGACGAAGGCGTCGACCTCGTGGCGATTGAAGTAGTCCTCCGGGAGCAGTGGATTGGGAATCATGAAGGCCAGGTGCATGGGGCCCTTGTTTGCCTTGTCGAGTCCGGCCATCGCCCGGAAGTCGGAGAACGCCCGGCTCTTGCCGCCGTCGCCCGAGAGCGCCGCGGGCTGCAACGTCTTGATGCGCTGCAGCACCTTCTGGCCGCGCGGATCTTCGCACGTGGCGAAGTCGCCGACGAGCACCGCCACCTCGAGCACCTGCGCCGCGTTGGCATACTTCATGGTCTTCGGGCTGCCGTCGGGGTTGAAGCCGACGCCCTTCTGCGTGCCCGTGTAGTCGAACGACTTCTCGTGGGAGTAGGCCTGCAGGCGGTGTTGCGTGCGCAGTTCCTGCACCAGCCGCCGGGCATCCTCGCGGGCGCCCGCGCCGCGGAAGGTCGTGGCGAGCACCAGCCACGGACCGTCCTTCTCCGCCAGGGGGTACATCGCCTTGGGGTCGCGTTGATCCTGGGAGAACCACGCCGTCGGCAGCCAGCCGGTCTGGCCGCGGGCGGGATCGGCGGCCAGGCAGGCAGCGAGGCAAAGCAGCAGGGCGGGCAGGCGGGCGAGATGCAACGCGAAACGAATCACGGTCCGTTCTCCTCGTCTCGAAGGGCCGGCGCGGTGCCGCCGGCGGCGGGACGGTAGCAGCACCGCCGCCGCGCTGCCAGACTGATCCGGCTCCGGAAAACGGGGCGTGGCAGGCAAGAGGCGCAGGACACGATGAACCGAACAGCAGGCCGCCGATCGTGGGTGGCGGCGGTGGCCGGGCTGCTGGCGGTGGCGGCCGTGATGGCCGGCCCCCCGTGGGCGTTCCTGCGCTGGCGGGAAACGCGGCTCGTCGCGCTCTCCACGCCCGAAGTGCAGGCCGACTGGGACGCCTTCCGCGCCCAGATGCGGCGCGAGTCGGGCCGCGACGGTCCGGTGCAGCGAAAGGTGCCCAAGAGCGCGGAGCCACCGGAACTCGTCTGGCTGCGCGATTACTGGCGACTGGCGATCACGGCCTGGGTCGTGCTGGTGGGTCTGGCCGCCGGATTCATCGCTCTGCTCGCCCGCGGCGCGGCGGCTTCAGCGGCCCAGCACGGCCCGGGCCGTGGCCGCCACCACGAGAAACAACACCAGCGCGATGCCCAGGACTCCGACAAAGGAAAACACGCGACATACCCTGTCGAGGAAACACCCGGGGGCGACCGCGGCACCCCGTGACGTCGGGATGGTAGACGCATCCACGACGGCGAACAAGCCGGGCCGTCGTGGGCCTCTCACTGCCTGCGGAACAGGTCCTCGGAGACGATGCACCGGCCGGTGCGGCCGAGATCGTCGAGCGTCCGGCGTTGGCCGACGGTGTGCCAGGGAGTCACGTCGGAGAGCTCCGGCATGATCTCGAGGATCTGCTCGACGAGCATCTCGCCGATCCGTCCCGCGGGCGTGCCCGCCGTCCGCTCCCGCAAGGCGGCGGCCGTCTTCATCAGCTTCACCATTCGCGACCGCTCCAACACCGGCCCCGACAACTGGCCGTCACCTTCGACGAGCAGTTCGGCCACCGGCACCTCGAGCACCTGCTGCCAGCGGTGCAGGTCGGAGAGCCGCAGGTCGGCGTCGGGCTGCTCCTGGCGGCGAACCACCGCCAGCGCGATGCCCAACCGACGGGCGACGTTCCGCAGCGTCACACCCTGCTGCCGCCGCACCGCGCCGATGCGGTGCAGCGTCGGGCTCGGCCGCGGCGCGCCGTCACGGCCCCCCGGCGGTCCTGCCTCCGCCTCCGCGCGGCAGACGTCCGAGTACTCGGCGTCGGCGAGCGCCAGCGGATCATGGCAGGAGTCGTCGTCATCGTCGAAGCCGTCGTCGTGAAGATTGCGGTCGCAATGAACGGTTGCCATCGTCGGGCCTCCGCTGTCGATCGGGGCGATGTGCCGCGATCGTGTCGCGGTGCATGCTGGTACGCAGCCGGGCCACAGGTCGTTCGCGGGGCGGCAAAAAGTTTTTTGGGACTGCCGGCCGGCCGATGGGGACACCACAATGGCGGCGGTTTTTCCCGCCCGCAGGAGTTCTTCCGTGTCACCCGCGCCCTCCCCCGCCGTCCTGCCGTCCGCCGCCGCCAGCCCGC
>Ga0315907_10002379_pt1 | contig 23792 bp, 20 predicted proteins | sample LakEriMetagenome_3_FD_203525 | JGI IMG/M metagenome (GOLD analysis project Ga0315907, IMG submission 203525) | Freshwater fungal communities from buoy surface, Lake Erie, Ohio, United States - Buoy 12 MA123 | ecosystem: Environmental > Aquatic > Freshwater > Lake > Lake biofilm | place: USA...
AATAAGGCGAAATTTTATCAATTCCGTGCTTGGCATTTTCAGGTCTTGTTGTGGAGTCATCGCATGTCAGAAGATACTTATTCAACTCCGATTGCACAGCCTCCTATCATTCCAGCAACGATGCCAGTCACGGATGATATTTCCAAACACATGCAGGGAGTGGTTTATCCGCTACAATTGAGTTTCAAGCTAATCGCCTTAACCACACAAGTCACCGTGACAGATGCTGCTGGACGTATCGTGGTTCACACCAATCAGAAATTTTTCAAACTTAAGGAACACGTCGATGTGTTTGCTGATAAATCAAGAGCCTTGAAGTTAGCTGAAATCAAAGCGAACAAAGTGATCGATTGGTCTGCGAGATATAACTCGACTGATGCAGCAGGGCAGGCAATTGGATCGGTGGGAAGAAAAGGCTGGAGATCGATCTGGAAAGCCCATTACGAGGTTTTCAATCCGCAAGATAATAATCCAGATTTTACGATCAGCGAGGAAAATCCCTGGGCGAAGTTCATGGATGGACTTTTAGGCGGCGTTCCGATTCTAGGAATGTTCTCAGGATATTTTTTCCATCCGAAATATCTGTCAGTTAAAACTGATAGCACTCCAGTCATGCGCTTGACTAAGCTTGCTGCGTTTTTCGAAGGAAAATTCCTCATAGAAAAATTGGATAACGTGAGTCCACGCGAGGAGCTGAATCTGATCCTGTCGTTTTTCATGCTTGTCATGCTTGAAAGACAAAGAGGATAGAGATTTTATCCATCTAGATTTCTAACAGGCCGATCTGATAGTTAGCTGCCATAGAATTACGGGTAGCGAAAGTCATTGACTCAACTTGGCATTGAGCAATGAGGGCTCGATCAAATGGATCTCCGTGATGGGGTGGAAGTTTAATCGATGCCTGGGCGTGTGCACCTGTGAATGGTAGAATCTGAATACCATTCTCTGGTAAAAAATCGGTGAAATTTTCCGGAATGCGAAGTTTGCCTTTGGATGTTTTTAATCCGATCTCCCAGATAGAAACTGCGCTAGCGAAAACTTCATTACGAGGGTGCGAAATTTCTGCACGTGCGTTTGGGTTAATGCGATTTGGATCGTCCATCCACCAGAGTAAGGTGTGGCTATCGAGGAGAATTCTCATGATTTAGCGCGGTAGGTTGTGCTGGATTCGGCGACTTTGGTATAGGCTTAGGAAGGTTCGATGGACGCACCGGTCATGGCTTCGATAAGTTCGGCTTCAGTTTCCCAGCAGTCGGCGCTCTCCCATATTTTTCCGGCAAGGAAACCGCCTTTGCGAGCTGGTTGTGGTGGGATGTAGGGAACGAGTTTTGCCATGGGCTTGCCTGCTTTTGCGATGATAATTTCCTCACCAGCCGCCGCCTGCTCAACCAAACGGGAGAGGTGGGTTTTAGCTTCCTGGATGTTTTTCATGTTATAAGTCTGGTCTGGTCTGGTTTACATGTCAAACTTCGATTTTGAAAACAAGATCGACGCTGGGCTGCGCGGAAAATAGGTTTCTGAGCGATTGATGATTGTGGCACTGGAAAAGTTTTTGGCGGAGGCGGGATGGGTAGAGCGGTTCGAGGATGAGGCGCGGCTAATCGGTGGGCGTTTGGTTTCGAAGGTTCAGGAATTGAAATTGGAGGGAGAAGACGAAATCACAGCGCAAGCAAGCGTGTTGGGAGAAAAGGTCGAGGCGACATTTTGGCCGCAAGGTGGGCAGATGTTGTTTGAGACGAGCTGCAGTTGTGAGGCTGGGGCATTTTGCGAACATGGCTTTGCGTTGATCGGTAAAATGGCGAAGACAAAACATTTGGAAAAATGTGTTGGACTGACTGCGAAGCAAGCGGTGGCTGTCGAGCTCGCAAGAGGAGAGGGTGGAAGAAGAGAGGGGGATGGGGAGAGTGGGAGAGCGGGAGAGAATGTTACTTTTGAGTTGGTGGTGCGGAAAGATGTGGTGGATAAGGCGACGAAGTTGTTGTTGCAATCGATGGGACAAAAAGAACCGGAGCAATGGATTTTTGCAGAGGCTTTTGTAAACGATGGCAATCAAATCAAACCATTGGCTTCGGTAGGAGTTGTAGGAAGGACACCGCGGGAACAGCAGGCGATTCGTGAGTTGCGCGACGTTGGGTTGTCATCGATGCAAACCAATCCCGCATGGCGATTTCTGCTCAGTATGAAATCGCGCACGGTCGAGGCGGCAGGTGAAAATGACAAATGGTTTCCTGATCCGGGCCGGGTTCCAGTGGATACTTTCTGGCATCAGTTTCGGGGTGAGTTTTCTGAAATGTTAGAAAATTCGGGTTGGAAGATAAAATATGAAGAAGGAGTTGGTCACAAAGTTCACGATGCAGCTCCTGAAAAATGGTACACACGTCTGATAAGTGAGAGTGAGGATGATAAATACGCTGGCGATTTTTCGGACGGTGGATGGTTCAGTTTGTCGGTGGGATTCGATGTTGATGGAGAACGCTACGATCTGATGCCGATTCTAGCGGGCTTGTTGAAACAGGATTTCTTGGAAGAAACGTTGGATAGGCCGAACCAGGGATTCGTGTATGCGCCCTTGCCGAATGGGGACGCGTTGAAATTACCGATAGGGAGAGTGCGGCGGTTACTTCAGCATTTATCGGCTTTGGTGGATCCGAAATTTTTTGGAAAAGCGCGTGTGCATGCGTTGGATGCTGCGGCCTTGGCTGGGTTGGAGGGTTTGGGAATTGAGACGCCGAAAGGTTTGGCGAAATTGAAGCAGCGCTTGGAAAATTTCTCGAAAGTCGAGGAGGTTGAAACACCGGGAGAGATCAAAGCGACCTTGCGTGATTATCAGAAATCAGGGTTTCAATGGATGCAGTTTTTAGCTGGCCATGGACTGCATGGTATTTTGGCGGACGATATGGGATTGGGTAAAACCCTTCAAACGCTCGCGCATTTGATGGCGGAGAAAACCAGTGGGCGGAGTGGCGGTAGACCATCGTTGGTGATAGCGCCGACTTCGGTGGTTTCTAACTGGCGGGCGGAGACGATCAAGTTTGCGCCAGGCTTACGGGTGCTGGTGCTCAATGGAGCGGACAGGAAAAAATATTATCGCTCCATTCCATATGCGGACTTGGTGATCACTTCATTTGCTCTCCTGCAACGGGATATCGAGAAATTAATGGGTTACGAGTATCACTTAATGGTCTTGGATGAAGCTCAGTATATCAAGAATCCGCGAGCAAAAGTGGCGCAAGCGGCGTGTCGGGTGGTGGCGAGGCATCGGTTGTGTTTATCGGGAACGCCAATCGAAAACCATCTCGGTGAGTTGTGGAGTCTTATGCATTTTCTCATTCCTGGATTTCTCGGGACGGAAGACGCATTCAATAAAAATTTCCGTAAACCGATTGAGGAAGAGGGCGATGCTGAGAAGAATGCGTTGTTAAAAAAACGGATTGCACCCTTGGTATTGCGTAGGACCAAAGACCAAGTTGCGAAAGAATTGCCGCCCAAAACCGAGATGGTGCATTTGATCGAGTTGTCGAGCGATCAGAAAGATCTCTATGAAACTGTGCGTGCGACCATGGACAAACGGGTCAGAGCAGCGATTGCCGCACGCGGGATCGAGCAATCACAGATCGTGTTTTTGGATGCGCTGCTCAAATTACGACAGATTTGTTGCGACCCGAGGTTGCTCCCTGAGGATTTCGCGGCGGGGATAACTAGCTCCGCAAAACTAGAATTTCTGAAAGAAATGTTAGAAACCTTGGTGGAGGAAAGTCGGAAAATTCTCATCTTCTCACAGTTCACCACCATGTTGGCGTTGATTGAAGAGCATTTGGTAAAAACCAAAGTTCCGTATCTAAAATTGACTGGCGGATCGAAAGACCGAGGGAAGTTGGTGGAGGAATTTCAATCTGGGAAATTTCCAGTGTTCCTTATTTCACTGAAAGCGGGCGGCACAGGCTTGAACTTAACAGCTGCAGACACAGTCATTCACTACGATCCATGGTGGAATCCGGCCGCTGAAGCACAGGCGACGGATCGCGCGTATCGGATCGGCCAGGATAAGCCGGTGTTTGTGCATAAACTGCTCTGCCAAGAAACCGTCGAGGAGCGAATTCATCGCCTGCAGTTGGATAAAGCCAAATTAGCAGAGGGGTTATTATCTGATGCCGATGTGGTGAGGAAGCTTGATGCGACAATGATTCGTGAATTATTGGGCTAAAACAGCTTTTATATTTCTTGAGGTTTTGACTTTAAATACCAACGATCTGAATGATGAAAACTCTATTAACCGATACTTTACCGAAAAGTCTACTCTGCATAGTTGGTGTCTTGTTGATCGTTGATGTTGCGGATGCTAAATCCGATAAAGGAAACGGTGAGAGTGGTAAAGGTGGTAAAGGTGCTGGTGCAACATCTTCCGAAAAACACAATCCAGCTAAAGGTGGTAATAACGAAGCCAAGGAAGCCAAGGAAGCCAAGGAAGCCAAGGAAGCTAAGCAGGCTAAGGAGGCTAAGGAGGCTAAGGAGGCTAAGGAGGCCAAGGAGGCCAAGGAGGCTAGAGAAGCCAAGCAGGCTAGAGAAGCCAAGCAGGAGAGAGAAGCCAAGCAGGAGAGAGAAGCCAAGCAGGCGAGGGAAGCTAAGCAGGAGAGAGAAGCCAAGCAGGCGAGAGAAGCTAAAAACGATAAGAACCACAAGGATCACAAAAATCAGGACCATGGAAATGGTGCGAGGAATGATGGTAAATCAGAGCCTTGGCGTGCGCATCGCTTTGAAGATAAAGAACGAAATGTTTTACTGGAATACTTCAAAGGATTTGAATCGCAGCCGGAAGGATTGCCTCCAGGATTGGCGAAAAAAGTAAAGAATGGAAAACCATTGCCACCCGGTTGGCGGAAGAAAGTGACCGAGGGGTATATGATTGATGATGATTCGTTTGGTTTCTTCAATTTGTTAGAAGATTCGTTGTTTCCAGGTCTTAAGCCCAAACCTGATACAAGAATGTATTTGTATGGAGATCGAGTCGTTCGCGTCTATGAGCCAAAACGTCAAGTGATCGATGTTTTTCCGATTCCGACTATCAAAGTGGAGTGAATTTTATTCCTTGGACATACCGGGGGGAAGTTGATTTCCCTTGGAAGGTTTGATGGCCGGTTCTGCTGGGGTGGTAGGTGTAGCTGGAGTAGTCGATTGATTTTTCGTGTTGGCAGGAGCTTGGGCTGGCTCTGTTTGCGCTTGAGCTACGGCGTCTGGCACATTAGCTGATGCTAGATTCACATCTGCACCGAGTTGGTTTGCGTGTTTCGATAGAATATCTGAAATCATTTGTTCAATGTGCTCTTTGGGCGCGGCACCAGAAAATTTATCAACTAGTTTGCCGTTCACAAAAAAACGGACATCCGGAATCCCGCTTACACCATATTGCCCAGCAAGTTGTTGGTGCTGATCGACATCGATCACTTTGAGTTTAACTTTTGAAGATTTTTCCTCTGCAATCTTGTAGAGAACGGGTTTTAGTTTTTGGCATGGAGGACACCAAGTCGCTGAGAAATCGACGATATTGATTGTGCCAGGGCTGGCGATGAAGTTGTCAAAGTCGCTAGTTGCTGAAGTGCTTCCAGATGTAATTTCTGCTTTACTTTCTGGTGCGACTTCCGCAGATGTTACGGGTGCAGTTGTTGTAGTGGTTTCTAAACCGTTATCTGAAATCGTTTCCTTAATCTTTTTCGAGCACGAAGTCAGTGTTCCGATAGCGATTAAGACGATAGGTAAATATAATTTCACAATATGAAGATAAGTTAGATTCTTTAGTTGTCGAGGTGGCTTTTCAGGAGAAATTATAAGCGTCCATATCGAAGACCACAGTGACATCTTCAGGAAGGGTAGTTTTTTTGAGAACGGCTTGGACGTGATTGGTAAGGGGGCGGGCTTGGTGAGAGCGGAGAGTGATCTGAAAGCGGAATTGATCGTGGGATTTGATCAGGGGGCTGGGTAAGACTTCGCCGAGTGAGATTCCAGGTGGAAGGTTTTCTTTCAAGCGGAGATGCAAGGTTTGTAGGGTAAATTCTGCGCGGCGCTCGTGGGCGGAACGAACGGTGAGGACTGCACAATGGGCAAATGGTGGAAAACGGAACTGACGGCGCATTTCCATTTCTTGTTCCGCATAACCATCAAAATCATGTTTACGTGCAAACTGGATGCTGGGTGAGTGCGGAGTGAACGTTTGCACAATGACTTCACCTTCAAGCTCGCCACGTCCGGCGCGTCCAGCGACTTGTGTGATGAGCTGGAACGTGCGTTCGCCCGCGCGGAAATCTGGAACGTGTAGGCCGAGATCGGCATTGAGAATTCCAACCAGAGTGACATTGGGAAAATGCAAACCTTTGGCAATCATCTGGGTGCCGATGAGGATATCGATCTTCTTCGTTTTGAATTTCTTGAGGATGTCTTTGAGAGCGTTTTTACGGCGCATCGCATCGGCATCGATACGTGCGAAACGAGCTTCGGGGAGAATTTTTTGTAAGACTTCTTCGACCTTCTGCGTGCCATAGCCTTGCAGTGCGATTCCAGGATTGCTGCATTCCGGGCATTTTCTTGGGACGATGGATTGGTGTCCGCAAACATGGCAGACGAGGCGCTCATCGGTACGATGATAAGTGAGTGCAACGGCGCAATGCGGGCATTGGCAAACGTAACCGCAGCCATGGCATTGCAGGGAGCGAGCAAAACCGCGTCGGTTGAGAAACAAGATCGATTGCTCGCCTTTCGCGAGGCGTTGTTCGAGGGCGTTGCGGAGTCGGTCTGAAAGAATTGCGACCTGGCCTTTTTGTTTTTGTTTTTCCAAACGCATGTCGATCACACGAACGAGTGGCATCGAATGCGCATCGGCGCGTTGGTCGAGACGGAGAAGATGGTATTTTTCTGTTAGAGTGTTCTGCCAGCTTTCGAGCGAGGGTGTAGCGGACCCGAGGACGATCGTGCATGGCTCAAACGCAGCACGGAGAACTGCAACGTCGCGAGCGTGGTAGCGAGGTGGGTTTTCCTGTTTGTAGGAAGTTTCGTGTTCTTCATCGACGATGATGAGTCCCAGATTTGGCAGCGGTGCGAACACGGCGGAGCGCGCGCCGATCACGATGCGGGCTTGGCCTTTGCGGATGCGATGCCATTCGTCGAAACGTTCGCCCTGCGAGAGGTTGGAGTGAAGTACGGCGACCTGATCGTCGAGTTGGGAAAAGCGTGCTTTGAAACGGCGGACGGTTTGTGGGGTGAGTGCGATTTCAGGAACAAGGACGAGGACGGTTTTGCCGAGATCGAGCGCGGCTTGAGCGGATTGGAGGTAGACTTCGGTTTTGCCGCTGCCGGTGACGCCGAGGAGAAGATAGGGAGAGGGAGGGGTTGGGGGAGTGGGAGTGGGAGAAGTGCCGAGGGACGCGGAGATTTGATTGAAGGCCTCCTGCTGTTGGTTGTTTAGAACCAGTGGCTCGGAGGGGACGATGGTTTCGGTGGCTTCGGGATCGCGGCGGACGTCTTCGGTGGAGATTTTGATGAAACCTTTTGCGGCGAGACTTTTGAGTGATGGAGCGGAGCTTTCGCCGAGATCGGCGACAGGGAGGGTGCGATCCGGGGCGTTGATGAGAAGAAAGAGAATCGCGTATTGTTTTGCGGCACGCTTTTCGAGCTTCGCGAGTTCTGCGGGATCGATGTTTTCGGTCGCGGTGGCGATGCGGCGGGTTTTTGCTGAGTTGTCTTCGGTGCGAACGGCTTCGGGTAAGATCGAACGGATGACGCTTTCAATACTAGATCCATAGTAATTCGCGATCCAGCGCGCGACTTTGAGAAGGGTTGGCGTGATGAGAGGTTCGGGATCGATGAGAGAATGGATTTCCCTCATTGCGAATTCGCTTTGCTTTGGCGGTTCTTGAATCGCAAGCACCGTGCCAGATGAGGTTTTTTGACGTATCGGTACACGCACGCGACAACCTTCGACGACGGGCATGCCGGCGGGTATGGCATAGTCGAAAACGAGCTCGGAGGGCCCGTCGATGAGGACGCGTGCGTTCAAGGTGAGGAAACTCTAAATTTTAAACTTTAAACTACAAGGAAGAGGTCACCGCGGAGACGCAGAGGTCGCGGAGGGACGCGGAGCTGGGGTAAATAAACATTTTAAAGGAAGACCTAAAACTCATTTATCTTTTATACTCTGCGATCCTCTGCGACCTCTGCGCCTCTGCGGTGAAGAAATTCTGTCCTGCATTTCTGATGTTGTCGAGGAGCTGGATGATGTCCATGGTTTCTAGAGATGTTACCGAAAATTTACACGAATGTGCCTGGGGAGAGGTCGTTGGCTTGGGGTAAGCGCTTGGGGGAGGTGGAGTGTCGGAACACGACGTATCTTGCGGAGGACTGGCCGATTTTTTGGGAGCGGGCGGATGGTGTGAATGTTTGGGATGTGGATGGGAATCGGTTTCTCGATATGACGAGTGGGTTTGGGGTGGCGGGTTTGGGTTATGGGTTTACGGCTGAGGCCTTGAGGCGGCAGAGCGATGTGTTGCTGCATGCGATGGGTGATGTGCATCCGGCACGTGTGAAAGTGGAGTTGTGTGAGGTGCTTTCGAAAATCACTTATGAAAAGTGGGAGGATAAGAAGGGGAAATGTTTGTTTGGGAATTCTGGATTCGAGGCGGTGGAGGCGGCGTTGAAAACTGCGGTGCTGGCGACGGGGCGGGCCGGGATCTTGTCATTTGAAGGAGGTTATCATGGTTTGGGTTACGGGGCGCTGCTAGGGCAAGGAATCGGATGGTTCCGAGAGCCGTTTGAGGGGCAGATTGCAAAAGTGACTCAGAGATTGAAATTTCCGAGAGAGGAAGAGGGTTTGGATGATTTTCTTGAGCAGTTGACAAAAGTGGATGGAAGCAAGATCGGGGCGGTGTTGGTGGAACCGATTCAAGGACGTGGCGGGATTGTCGTTCCGCCAGAGGGGTTTCTTGCTGCGCTTCGGGAGTGGTGTGATAAGGTGGGAGCGGTGTTGATTTTCGATGAGATTTACACAGGGTTTTGGCGGACGGGGAAAATGTTCGCGTGTGAGTGGGATAATAAAGCGCGAGAGGACTCACGCGGTTCAGTTGTGGTGCCAGATTTGATTTGTTTGGGAAAGGCGTTGAGTGGTGGATTTCCGATATCGGTTTGTGTGGGGAGAGCAGAGGTGATGGATGCTTGGCCGGAAAGTGGTGGCGAGGCCTTACATACCAGCACGTTTTTAGGAAACCCCATGGGTTGTGCGATGGCTTTGGAAGCGATACGACGGTATCAGGAGACAGAGACTGAGAGTTTGGTGCGGGAGGCAGCGGAGAAACTCGAGAGTGGGCTGCGGAAACTGGAGAGTTTGGGCATGGTGAAGGAAGTCAGAGGTAGAGGGCTGATGATGGGTGTGGAAATGGATTGCGGCGAGCGAGTATTGGATTTGACCAAAGCCTTGCTGAGAGAGGGTGTGATCGTGCTTCCGGACGGTCCGAAGGGGGATGTGTTGGCTCTGACGCCACCGCTCGGGATTTCTAGCGAGGAGATCGATTTTTCTATGGAGTTACTTAGAAATTTGATAGAATTTTGATGTTTGTTCGGTAAGACCCCTTGCTCTAGTCGGAAGTATCGGCTAGCAAATGTGAAATCTAGCCCCGCTAATTCCTTTGTTATTTTTTAATCCGACAACACTCACTCTCTGGATTGGCATTTTTGCGCTGATCGGAGTTGCTTATTTATGTTTCCTTTCTTGGAAGCGCAGCCCGCATCGGGGTCGCACGGCTGTTCTAGAAAGCCTACGGTTTTTCATCACGCTTTTGGTGGTGATGTTATTGTGGCAACCTGAGTGGCGGACTGTCATAGATCCTACAAGCAAACCAAAGATCGCCATTATTTGGGACGATTCACGTTCGATGATGACCCTCGATGCTCCCTTGCCAAACTCTATCGCTGAGGAGGGAAAAGCCGGCGAGATTGTGAGTCGTGCGGATTGGGTGAAAAAGGTTTTGGATTCCACATTATGGGAGTCGCTGCGTGTGGGTGGTGCGAATGAACTTTCGACCCAGCCATTTGCGACTCCGGAGAAAGAAGGACTCTCCGGCACCGATATCAACACACCGCTGGCGAATCTTTTGGAAAATGAAAACAACCTGCGTGCGGTGGTGATGCTGAGCGATGGTGATTTCAACTTGGGTTCGCCGCCTGTGTCTGCGGCACAGAAATGTCGTATACGCTCCGTGCCGATTTTTACAATTCCAGTCGGCAGTGAGAAACGTCTGCCTGATTTGGATTTGCTAACCGTGACAGCGCCCACATACGGGATTGTCGGCGAAAACGTGCAGATTCCTTTCACGATACGTTCGTCGCTCGACAGACAAGTTCGCACGATTGTGCGCCTGCGCGATGAATCGGGTCGGGAGCGCACGAAGAACATCATTCTCGCGCCGAATGTTGAGACCTATGATTCGATTTTATGGAAGTTAGAAAAAGAAGGTACGACGAAGCTGACCTTGTCGATCCCAGTTGAAGACGGCGAATTGATCGCTTCTAACAACACGCATGACTTCACTATTTCCGGAAAGCCTGAGCGGATTCGGGTTCTGGTGATTGAGACTCTTCCACGTTGGGAATATCGATTCTTGAGAAACGCGCTTTCACGTGATCCAGGTGTGGAGCTTTCTTGCTTGCTGCTGCGTCCTGAATTGGGTGCGGGTGCTGGTGCGGATTACATCGATAAATTTCCTTCAACCTTGGATGAGTTATCGAAGTTCGATGTGGTGGTGTTGGGTGATGTTGGGATTGGTGAAAATCAACTGACGGCAGAACAAGCGAAACAGATCCGCGGGTTGGTGGAGAATCAGGCATCGGGCGTGGTGTTTTTGCCAGGGCCACAAGGAAACCAGATGAGCTTGGTGAACTCCGAGTTGTCTGATTTATTGCCAGTGACTTTGGATGAAAAAACCCCAAAAGGATTATCCGAGCTTGTCGCCACACCTTTGAATTTAACTCCGGAAGGTCGTGCCTCTTTGCTTACGATGTTAGGTGAGTCCGAAGAAGAGAACCCAGAAATCTGGCGGCGTCTCCCCGGGTTTTACTGGCATGCTCCGGTATTGCGCGCAAAAGCGGGAACTGAAGTTTTGGCAGTGCATGCAAATCGACGTGGTGCCTATGGGCCGACTCCGTTGATGGTCACCAAAGCCGCTGGCAGCGGAAAAGTGTTGTTCATGGGAATCGATTCCGCGTGGCGCTGGCGGCGTGGTGTGGAAGATCTTTATCACTACCGTTTCTGGGGCCAAGTCGCACGCTGGATGAGTTATCAGCGAAACATGGCTGCGGGTCAGCGCGTCCGGATGTTCTTCACCCCAGAACGTCCGCAACCGGGTGCGACCGTGACTTTGAACGCAAATGCCTTTGATCAAAACGGCGCACCTCTCAAGGAAGGCGCTGTCAGCGTGGACATCACTTCACCGAGCGGCGATGTGCGTCGCATCGAACTGCAGAAAAACGAATCCGACTGGGGGGCATACTCGGGGCGTTTCAAAATCGATTTCCCAGGTGAGTGGAAACTGCGTGCGATCACCGAGGCATCGCCGGATATTCCCACCGAAACCACGATCATTGTGCCAGGCGTCGATATTGAAAAAACCGGCCAACCAGCACGTGTCGATGTCTTGGAGGAAATTTCTCGAGTCTCAAGAGGACGCAGTATTTTGCCTGAGCAACTCGCCGAATTGATTTCTGAAATCGATGCTCTACCGGAGCCGAAACCTTTGGAAAACCGCATTCCGCTATGGTCGCATTGGGCGACATTGGTGGTGCTGGTCACCTTGCTCGGCCTGTTTTGGGCGGGTCGGAAATTGAATGGAGCGTTCTGATTTCTGGGTGAAACTAGGTATACTGGGCTAGGGAGGTGTAAAAATTCGAACCGCAATGGTAGCGATGCGGACATAGCCGGAGGCAAATGAACACAGATGAACTCGGATAAAGAGCTCACGATTAGGATTTAGAACCAATCCGACTCGCAAAAAAACTCCATTTTTTTAACTAAAACCTATCTGTGTTCATCTGCGTTCATCCGTGGTTTTTCTTTACGATTCCCATACTTTTTCACGTAGTTTCGGAGTCTTCTGTTGAAAATGCTCATTCCTGCCTTGCCATTCGTGGAAAAAGGCTGCATAGCCCCGCCCCCAAAGCCTCTAAACGCCTCATTTTATGTCACTGAAAATTCGCAACCTCGCCATTATCGCCCACGTTGACCACGGGAAAACCACCCTAGTCGACCAACTCCTCCAAGCCGGCGGCACCTATCGTGAAAATCAAGCTACCCAGGAGCGTGCGATGGATTCCATGGATCTTGAGAGAGAAAAGGGCATCACCATCAAAGCGAAGAACACCGCGATTCTGTGGGAAGGTTACACCATCAACATCGTCGACACCCCAGGCCACGCCGACTTCGGTGCTGAGGTGGAACGCGTGATGAAAATGGTGGATGGTGTGTTGCTCGTCGTCGACGCAGCAGGTGGCCCGCAAGCCCAGACACGTTTCGTGCTTCGCAAAGCTCTTCAAGAAGGCCTCAAGCCTATCGTGGTCGTCAACAAACTCGACCGTCCGCTTTCCAATCCTCAAAAAGTGCACGACCAAGTGCTTGAACTCTTCCTAGATCTCGATGCGACCGAAGAACAATTCGAAGCTCCCTTCGTTTATGGTTCGGCGCGCGACGGTTATTTCATGGATAGCCCAGATGACGAGCGCAAGGACTGCACTCCGCTTCTGAAAAAAATCGTCGAGTTCATCCCTGAACCAGCAGCCGATCCTGCGGCGCCTTTCCACATGCTCGTTTCTAACATCGAGTGGGATAGCTTCGTCGGTCGTGTGGCTGTTGGAAAAGTTCTCGGTGGTTCCGTCAAAAAAGGCGACACCATCTGGCTGCATCGCAAAGACGGCACAAAGCAACAATCCAAGGTGATGAAAACTTTCACCTACTCCGGCCTCGCGACTGAGGACTCGGAAGGTTGCGGCGCAGGTGGTATCGTCGGCATCGCGGCTGGTATTGAAAACATCGACATCGGTGAAACCCTTGCTGCTTCGGCTGACCAAGCGGCGCTTCCTTTCGTAGAGATCGACCCACCGACCGTTTCCATGGAGTTCTCCATCAACGATGGCCCACTCGGCGGTAAAGAAGGCAAACACGTGACTTCACGCGCCATCCGTGAGCGCTTGATGCACGAAATCAAAACCAACGTTTCCCTCCAAGTGGAAGACACCGACCAAGCCGGCGTGTTCAACGTTTCAGCACGTGGTGCGATGCAGATCGCCGTTCTCGTTGAAACGATGCGCCGTGAAGGTTTCGAAGTCTGCGTTTCCCGTCCGACCGTGATCTATCGCCGCGATGAAAACGGTAAATTGTTAGAACCGTTCGAAACCCTCTACATCGAATCCCCAGGTGAATACACTCAGGGCATTTTGAAATTACTCATCAACCGTAAAGGCATGATGGAAAACATGGAGACCGAGCCTTCTGGCGAAACTCTTATCACTGCACTCATCCCGACCCGTGGTCTGATCGGTTTCGAAACCGAAATCGTCAACCTCACTTCCGGTCACGGTATCATGTCGCACCTTTTCCGTGAATACGGTGCGCACGCAGGTGAGATCGTCACCCGCACCACAGGAACTCTTGTTTCCATGGAAGCTGGCGTTGCTACCACTTACTCGCTGCAAGCGCTTGAAGATCGCGGAATTCTTTTCGTCGGACCGAACGATGCCATCTACGGCGGGATGTTGGTTGGTGAAAACCCACGCGTTGGCGATATGCCGGTGAACCCTGTTAAAGAGAAGCACCTCGATAACATGCGTTCTTCTGGTAAGGATAAAACCTCGAAACTCACCCCGCCAATCCGATTCTCCCTCGAGCGCGCGATCGAATACATCGATGCCGATGAACTCGTCGAAGCCACACCGCTGAACATCCGTTTGCGGAAAAGACTTCTCGATGAAGGTGCACGCAAACGTGCAGCAAAAGGAATCAAAGGCGAAGATCGCAGCAACAGAGGTAAGTAAGTCGTGGCGGCGGATTGCATCCGCCCAGCCAATTATTTAAAATTAAACTAGGCATGGCGGATGCAATTTGACGAAAAGGTTTAATTTTAAAGTCCGTCCATCTTCGCTCCGCTTCGATTGCCGCCACGTTCCCATGTCCACTCATCTCATCCGCATCTCTGAAGTCTTTGCTCCGTTGTTCGCAGAGCTGATGGAGATTCTTGGGGCGGAGAAGGTGAAGAAACTGGGTAGTGAATATTTTCTGTTTCAAACGGAGACGCCGGAGCTGATTCACGATTCAGCCGCGACTCGCTTCATTCGGTTTCACGTGCCCATCGAACATTCATGGCCTTGCAATCCAGAGAAGATGGAAGGTTTCATCGAGAAAGCCGCGCAGACGATTTACTACAAATTTGAAAGCCGTAACCCGCAGACGATCTTGGTCGGTCAGCTCGATCCCGGTGCGCAGAAACGTTATTACAAAGCCCTCGCATCGAATTTAAGAGGACGGTCGTTACAAGTTTTTGATCTGCCAGACAACGCACCGAAATCGGCGGAAGAACAGGATTCTAACAAAGAAACCTTGTTTTGTTGGGTCGGTAAAGAAGGTCTCTACTGTGGGATCTCCACGCCACTTGCTGCCGGTGGACTTCATCCGGGTGGCACAAAATACATCGCTCAAAACGCCGATGATACGGTCAGCCGCGCAGGCGCGAAGATTGCCGAGGGTTTGCACTTCCTCTCCATGTATCGAAAGCTTCCTTGGGAGGGCGCACATTGGTTGGAGCTCGGCGCCAGTCCGGGTGGAATGACTTCTGAATTGTTGATGCGTGGTTACGAAGTTTCCGCCATCGATCGCGCTGCGATGGATCCACGTTTGGCAAATCATCCAAACCTGAGTTTCCTTCGCGAAGATGTCGCCGAGTTCGTGCCTCCACGCGGGATCAAATACGATGCAATCCTCTCCGATATGAACGGCTCGCCGCGTCAGGCAATCACTCTTGTTACACGCTTGAAAGATTTCGTCCGTCCCGGTTCGCTTGCTGTTTTCACACTCAAAACCACAGGCGCAGAAACCATTGCTGAAATCGAAACCTTGGAAAAGGATGTGTTAGAAATCGCCAAAGGAAACGGATTCTCCCTGATCACGAAAACGCACCTGACATACAACCGCCAAGAGTTCACCCTGTTTTTTGAGAGGGATTAGCCTACTGGAGAGCCTGCCTCTGGCTGGCTTATCCATTGCAGAGAAAAAGAAGCCAGCCAGAGGCAGGCTCTCCGGTATTACTCAGGATATCGAATATCAGGAGCTTTGCCTTTCCAGAGGCTATTATCAGGATCTAGCAAGGACTCTCCAGCCGATATGGCGTGGCCGTCTGGCCTTAACTTTAAGACACTTATTGATCCATCAATTCTGAGCACAATCGCTTTTCCATTTAAAGGCTTTGGATCGAATCGAATGGTTCCCGGGATGATAGGGCCGAAAGCGATCGGTAGGGATGGTTTGTCTTCGATAGAAAGCCCTGCAATATAAGCGAAGGCGACTTCGCCTTTTTCCAAAAGATGGCCAGAGGAGATGTCGCCGTCAGGTCTGGATACTCTAGGGAAGTTGGCGTAGAATATTTGTTCGTTCTCGACGATATCGGCGGCGAAGAGTTGGCGGAAGATGGCATTCGAGGATGAACCAGAGAGGTTGAATTCAGATGGATGCTGTTTAGCTGTTAGATCGTTCGGGTAGGTGCCGTATTGGTCCTGATAATCATACAGAGCATAGCCAATCTGTTTGAGGTTGGATACGGCTTCGGCTCGGTAAGATCTGGTTCTATCGAAACTTATCGAATTAAATGCGAAAGAGCAGAGAATCACGATACATCCGATCAGCAAGAGCCAGAAACGCCAGCCGAAGGGTTTGTATTTTTTGGGTTGGGGGTTCATGAGGATTTAAAGATTATTGGAGAGCCGCGCCTCTGGCCGGCTTATTTTCTTTTCTATGAAGAAGCCAGCCAGAGGCAGGCTCTCCGGTATTATTCAGGATAGCGGATATCAGGAGCTTTGCCTTTCCAGATGGGGTGTTTTGGGGAGAGGATGTCTGGGCCACCGCTGTCGAGCTTGTATGTGCCGACGGAATTATCAGCTTTGATGACGATGATTGTACCATTGGAGTCATTTGAACCGAGTTTTTTAGTTCCTGGGATGACGGGGCAGAGAAGGATGGGTTGAGAGGGATTTCCTGCGCTGGATTGACCCGAAATGTATGCATAGTTGCATTCGCCTTTTTCCAAGGCGTGACCGGGAGAGATATTGCCGTCTGGCTTTTTAGCTCCCTTAGTATTGAAGTAGAACACGTCTTCGTTTTTTACGATTCCTGCGGCAATGAGTTGGCGGAAAATGGCGTTAGAGGAATTACCGGAAAAATCATAGCCATGGTTTGGAAAGGCTTCGGTCACATCTTTGGCGGTTTCCTCGTTAGGATATGATCCGTAATCACTATCGAATTCGAAAAGAGCGAGACTGAGTAGTTTCGAGTTCGAGATAGCTTCGCTTTGATATGATTTTTTTTTGCTACGTATCAGATGAGGAGTCCCGAGAGCTCCTAATAATGCGATGACTACAAATATGACGACAGTGTAAACAAGCCAATACGTAACCGAATAATACGGTTTGGGTTCTTGGATGAGTTGATCGGGATCTGGCTCTTCGTTCACCCTAGCATGTGTAGAGAGTTTTTTGGAGTAGTGCGAGATAATTGGAGAGCCGTGCCTCTGGCCGGCTTATTTTCTTTTCTATGAAGAAGCCAGCCGGAGGCAGGCTCTCCGGTATTATTCAGGATAACGAATGTCAGGAGCTTTGCCTTTCCAGATGGGATTTGTTGGGGAGAGGATGTCGATGCCTTTAATGTAGACGCTGCCATCGTCGTCGATGGGTTCGTAGCTGACGCTGTTGTCGATGTGGTTAATGATGGCATTGCCAGAGAAAGGTTTCGGGTCAAATTTAGTGGTGCCTGGGATCAGAGGGGTGAGAACGAGAGGGGTGCTTGGGTTATCTTTAGAAGAGAGGCCTGCGATATAAGCGAAACCGCATTCACCTTTTTTTATACCTTCTCCTGGGGTGATGTATCCATCTGGATCAACAGTGTTTTTAATTTTGGCGTAAAATAATTCTTCGTTTCCAACGATTCCAGCGGCCAAGAGTTGGCGAAAGATTGCATTGGATGATTTTCCTGAGAAATCGTAGCTAAGGTTGTCTGGGAATACACTGTTAACATCCTCAATCGTTGTTTCGCTAGGAAAAGTGCCAAAATCGCTATCAAATACAATAAGAGCGTAGCCGATTAAGCGCACGTTTCCAAATGCTCTTTCTTGGTGGGCTCTTTTAGCTCGGATATCGATGCGGATAAAAACGAAGGCGATTAAGCTGATGAGAATAATCAGACCTAAGGTGAATTCTAGTGATCTGGATTTTTTAGGTTCGTCGTCCATGGGGAGATGGAGATTATTAGAGGGCTGGACAAGGTTGTATTTTTGCCAGGGTAGATTTCAGAGCATCTTGGGCGATTTGCTGGTCGTGATGGTTTTGGAGGTTGAGCCAAACTTGTGCGGGCCAGCCGAAGTAGCGTTCGAGACGCAGGGAGGTATCGACCGTGACGGCGCGTTTGCCTTTGACGATTTCGTTGATGCGGCGCGGTGGAACTCCGATGTCTTTTGCGAGACGGTATTCAGAGAGTCCTAGAGGGAGGAGAAAATCCTCGCGGAGGACTTCGCCTGGGTGGATGGGTGAATGTTTTTTCATGGGATTAATGGTAGTCTGTGATTTCGACTTCGTGGGGAGCGTCTGCTTTCCAGGTGAAGCAGATTCGCCATTGGTCGTTGATGCGAATGGAATGTTGTCCTTTGCGGTTTCCTTTGAGGGCTTCGAGTCGGTTTCCGGGTGGAATAGAGAGATGTTTGAGTTCGGTTACTGCATGGAGTTGAGCTAGTTTTCTTAAAGCCACGCGTTGAATGTTGGGCGGAAAAGAACGGGATTTTCGTTCGTTAAAAAACGCTTCGGTATTTTTACAGGTGAACGAAGCGATCATAACGTGAAGAGATATTAACGCATGGCGTTATGTTGTCAAGTATGCGAGTAATCGGGGACAGGCAATCAATGATCTATGGGTAGATGATCTCGCGCAAAGGCGCCAAGACGCAAAGGAAGAGTGGAAATAGGTGGAGTGGATGATTGGAAATCCTTCGCGTCTTTGCGGCTTTGCGCGAGATGATTCTTTATTGTCTTGGAAGCCAGCCGGAGGCAGGCTCTCCGGTATTGAGGGACAGGAATGTCCCTCCTCCTTACAGGAGCTTTGCTCTTAGCAAGTCGGTGACTTGTTTTGGGTTGGGTTTGGTGGTGGAGGATTTCATCACTTGGCCGGTTAGGAAGTTGAGGAGTTTTTCGTTGCCTCCTTTGATGGCTTCGACTTCGGAGGGGTTGGCGGCGATGGCGGCGTCGATGAGGGCTTCGAGGTCGCCGGAGGAGGTGGGTTTGAAGCCAAGGTCATCGGCGATGGCTTGTGGGGCTTTTTCGGATGAAGTGAAGAGGACAGCAAAAACTTCTTTGGCTTGGTTTGGGGCGAGGGTTCCGTTTTCGACGAGAGTGAGGAGGTCGCGGAGTTTCTCGGGGGTGACTGGGCAATCGGAAATCGATAGCGATTGCTCGTTGAGGGTGCCGAGTAGGTTGTTGATGATGAAGTTCGCGGTTTTCTTGGCGGGAATGGATGCGTGAGTCGTGGCTTCGAAATACGCTGCAAGATTTCTATCCGCTGTGAGCACTGAGGCATCGTATGCAGTCAGGCCGAACTCGCTTTCGTAGCGTTTGATTTTTTCCAGACGTGCCTCAGGCACGAGAGGTCTGACGATTTCTAACAAAGGCGCAGTGGCGATGGGTAAAAGATCAGGGCAGGGGAAGTAGCGGTAGTCGTGCGCGTCTTCCTTGGTGCGCATGAGTTGGGTTTCACCGAGGTCGTCGTTCCAACGACGAGTGGATTGGATTTGAGGAATGCCCATGCCGAGTTCTTCGGTCTGGCGTTCGATCTCGAAATGGATCGCACGGCGGATGGCGGAAAAGGAGTTGAGGTTTTTCAATTCCACTTTCGCACCCAACGGATCGGATTCTTTTTCGCGCAGAGAGATGTTCACGTCACAACGGAGGTTGCCTTTCTCCATATCCGCATCTGACGACGCGCATTCGATGAGGATGAGCTGAAGTGAGCGGAGATAAGCAACGGCTTCTTCGGCCGATTCTAGGTCTGGCTCGGAAACGATCTCCATGAGCGGAGTGCCGGCACGGTTGAAATCGATGAGTGAGGTGGTGGCGAGGTGAGTCGATTTCGCCACGTCTTCCTCTAGGTGGATGCGGTTGAGTCGGACGACTTTGTTAGGAGTCTTGATGTTTTTCCGCGCATCGGTCGGGTAACAATCGTCGAATAACGGAACGCCACCACCAAGGCAGAGAGGAAGATCCATCTGGGTGGTTTGGTAGTTTTTCGGCATGTCTGGATAGAAATAGTTTTTCCTATCCCAACGCGAAAACTCCGGTGAACCACAACCGAGCGCGAGACCTGTTAGAAGGGTTTTCTCGATGGCCTTTTTATTCAAAACAGGAAGCGCACCCGGGTAGCCAAGGCAAACCGGGCAGGTGTTCGTATTCGGGTCATCGCCAAAAGAAGTGAGGCAAGCACAGAACATTTTGGTGTCAGTGTTAACTTGGGCGTGGACTTCCAATCCGATTGTTACGAGGTAGGTCATAAATTTCAAAATTCAAATCTCAAGTTTCAATGAAGAGAGGATTTGGTCAGACTGCGAGAGGGAGGAATGCTGGGGTTGTGGGGATAAGATCCGTCAGATCAGTCTGATCAGACAGATCCGACCGATCTCTTATCCTAAATTTTCAATACGGAAGACGACGGGGACGGAGTTGATGCAGTTTAGGGTTTCTATTTCTGCTAGGGCGGTGGTGAGTTTGCCGAAGGGGCAGGAGTGGAGGAGGAAAACCATGTCGACGAACTCCGCGTCGGGGTTTGAGGGGTCGACGGGTGAGTGAGTTCCGGAAATGCCGATTTTGTGTTTGGCAATCACCGTAGCGATTTCGGCGACGACACCGGGTCGGTCTGTGACATCGAAACGGACGTAGTAGGCGGTGGAGGTTTCCTCGATGGGGACGAGCTTTCCGGATTCGCGATACGGAAGGAAACCGCGATGGCGGGCGGTGTGAGCGAGGTCGCGAGCGGCTTCGACGAGGTCGGCGATGACGGAAGAGGCGGTTGGGCCTTGGCCGGCACCGCGGCCGTAGAAGAGCGATTCGCCTGCGGCATCGGAGTTGACGGAAACCGCATTGAACACGCCGTTGACGGAAGCTAGGATGTGTTTCTGTGAGATGAACGAGGGTTGAATGCGAATTTCAACAGCACCACCATCGCGCTCGCGAATCACGGCGAGAAGTTTGATCACGTAACCGAGAGATTTCGCGAAACGAATATCCGTAGGTCGGACTTGTTCGATGCCGGAAACGTGGACGATTTTCGGATCGATAGGGAAACCGTAGGCGAGCGTCGCGAGAAGAATGGCCTTGTGGGCGGCGTCCCAACCATTGACGTCGAGTGCGGGATCGGCTTCTGCGTAGCCGAGTGCTTGAGCTTCCTGGAGAGCGGTCGGGTAATCGATGCCACGCAGGGTCATTTGCTCGAGGATGTAGTTCGAGGTGCCGTTGATGATTCCAGTGAAAGAATGAATCTGGTTGCCGATGAAAGAATCCTGAACGGTTTTGACGATGGGGATGCCTCCGGCGATGGCGGCTTCGAAAAAGATGGGGGTCTCCATTTTCCTTGAAAGCGCAAACAACTCAACGCCGCGTTCTGCTAGAAGGGCTTTGTTGCCAGTGACGACAGGTTTTTTCGCAAGCAATGCAGCAGCCACGATTTCGAAGGCATCTGTGGTGCCGCCGATCAGTTCGACAACGATGTCGACCGATGGATCGTTGATGAGCTCATGCCAATCGGTGGTGAGGATTTCCGCAGGAACGATGGATTTGGTGGCACGGGATTTTTTAGGATCGCGGACGAGGATTTTGGTGATCGCGAGGGAAACGCCTTTGCCGGTGCGCTCGGAGATGAGGTCGCCGTTTTTCTCAAGGGTATTCCACACGCCAGAGCCGACGGTGCCGAAGCCCGCCAAGCCGATTCCTAATTTGTTGCAGTTGCTCACGCGGTGAGGCTAGGCAGAGTGAGGAAAATCTCAAACTTCAAATTTCGGGAATATAACGGAGATTTTTCAACGCAAAGCCGCAAAGGTCGCAGAGGGACGCAAAGCAGTGGAGTCAAAGCTCTGGTTGATAAAATTTAAGGAGATTTTTTGGTATAAGTATCGATTTATTTAGGAGTATCAGGCTTGGTTTTAAATGTGAGTGCGTTCTTTTCGTCGCGCTCATCGCGATCTGCCTTGATGGCTTGCACGATACTATCTGGCTTGAGGCGTGGCCCGCTTTGGATTACAGGTAGGCCGATATTCCTCCATTCTCCGGGCTGGAGGTTTTCTAAGTGGTAAATGCCGATGGATTCTCGGTGGAGCTGGGTGACGCGGATGCCGAAGCGGAGAAACATGCGCTTAATTTGATGGTGCAGGCCTTCGTAGATCGTCAGGCGGCAGGAGGTTTCTGTGAGCAGTTCGACCTCTGCTGGTGCTGAGCGGGTGTTTTCTTTTTCGAACGACATGCCGTCGCGAAATTGTTTCAGGACGGTATCGGGGATGGGTTGATCGGTGTGGACGAGGTAGGTTTTCGGGACGTGATTTTCGGGGGAGGTGAGGGATTCCGAGAAACGGGAATCGTTGGTTAAAATGACGAGCCCAGAAGTGGCGCGATCGAGTCGGCCGGCGAGGTGGAGTTCGGTTGCCCATGGTTCGTCGATGAGGTCGATCACCGTGCGATGGTTTTTATCGGTGGTCGCGGAGAGGATGCCGATGGGTTTGTGGAGGAGAAGGTAGCGAGCGGTGCGGGCTTGGAGGATTTCGCCGTTGGCGGAGAGATGATCGAATTTCCCGAGAGGGAGATTACCGTCGGTGATGGGTTGGTGGTTTAGAAAGACCAGACCAGAATCTAGCAGTATTTTGGCATGGCGTTTCCCAAGTCCGCTGTGTTTGGCGATGAATTGGGAAATGGTCATGCTGTGGAAAACTCTAAATTTTAAACTCTAAACTTCAATAAAAGATCGGGGTGTAGATCGAATGGATTTATTAACTCGGCACTTTTCATCTACGAATGGAGAGGTGAGGATGTGGATATGAAGTTGGCGCGCATGGGGGAAGAGGCGGAGATTTTTCACACCCTGCAAGGTGAGGGTGTGAGTGTGGGTATGCCTGCGGTTTTTGTAAGGGTTTCGCTGTGTAATTTGCACTGTGTTTGGTGTGATACGGACCACACTTGGAATTTCGTTGGGACGCCTTGGGCACATGAAAAGGATTCGCAGCCGGGTTATCAGAAGCATTGCAAAGAGGATGCGATCATCGAGATGGGTGTTGCAGAGATTGCGGCGGAGGTGAGGAAATATGGGTGTCGGCATGTGGTGCTGACGGGTGGGGAGCCGTTGTTGCAGGAGGAGGGATTGTTGGAGTTGATCACGGAGCTGCGTAAGGATGGCGGGGATTGGTTTTTTGAAATGGAAACCAATGGCACGCGTTTGCCTGGGGAGTCGCTGATGGCGGCGGTGGGACAGTTCAATGTATCGCCGAAGCTGGCGAACAGTGGGGTTTCTCAAACGCTTAGAGAAAAGCCGGAGGTGATTCGGGGCTTGGTGGCGAGCGGGAAGGCTTGGTTCAAATTTGTGGTCGAAAAGGAAGCCGATATCGCAGAAGTGATGGGTTTGGTAAAAAAGGGTGGGATTCTGATGGATCGGGTGATTTTCATGCCCGAAGGGCGAAATGTGGCGGAAATTGACAAGGTTGCGCCTTGGTTGGCGGAGCGTTGCAGGGATTTAGGGGTGAGGATGTCGGATCGGCTGCATGTCCGGCTTTGGGGGGATAGGCGAGGGGTTTAGGAAGAGTGAATTTTGAAGAGTGAAGAGTGAAAGGAGATAGGGAGATGGGGAGATGGGGAGATGGTTTTTGCAAAAAGTGAAATTTGGGAAAAAACTTGCGAAACTTTTGGTCCTGGCGAGGGTTTTAAATGCAGCGATGAACGAGGATAATCAAAATAAAGAGTGGAGTCAGGACGACAAGACTTGGCAGTTGCTTGGTAAAGCGGCTCCCAAGCAGCCGAGTGCTCGCTTTGCGGATGATCTGGTTCGGGCGGTGCGTTTGTTGCCGGAAGCGGATCCAATTTGGCCGCGGATATTGAAAATTTCTCGTTGGTCGCTGGTTGCGGCATGTGTGGTCTTGGCGGCTTCGATATTTATCGATCCGGTTAAAACCAATCCTAATAAAGGGCCCGTTGTCGAAGATCACAAAACTCAATGGGAGCAGATAGAAAATGCGGCCCAGGCCGAGTTATTGGCTGCAGCTGTTGAACATATGGACGAATTCAGCGATCAAGATTTGATCACAATGATCGGTTTCTGAACTGATTCTGTGGATTGCGAGAAAGCGGGTTGCAAAAGGTTAGGGAACGAGACTAGAGTCGCTCTCTGAAATAAATGGTTATGGCGATTGAAGGTGAAGATTTAGCGAAAGCATGTGTAAAAGCAGCGGTGGATATCCAAGCGGAGAACATTCGTGTTTGGGATATGAGAGGGG
>Ga0315907_10002381_pt1 | contig 23781 bp, 13 predicted proteins | sample LakEriMetagenome_3_FD_203525 | JGI IMG/M metagenome (GOLD analysis project Ga0315907, IMG submission 203525) | Freshwater fungal communities from buoy surface, Lake Erie, Ohio, United States - Buoy 12 MA123 | ecosystem: Environmental > Aquatic > Freshwater > Lake > Lake biofilm | place: USA...
TTTTATATGTTTTCCCATAAAGTGTCGCAGAAATATCTAATCGATGGTAAGGTGCCATTCTGGTTGAATTACGAGCTCCATAATCAAATAATAAGCTGTTATCTTGAACATACCATGCTGTTGGAAGCGTCAAAGTATTTCCTGTAGCATAAATAAATGTTGAACTAAACACCCATCGCTCATTCATTTTATAGGTTGCAACAACTGATAAATCATGTCTTCGGTCATATTTTGCAGGATAGACTTTCCCTCCGTTTATTTCAGGGAATTTACGTTCTGTTTTAGCCCATGTATAACCTATCCAACCTGTCAGTTTACCAATTTTACGTTTGATGAAAAATTCAGCTCCATAACTCCATCCTTTTCCAAAAGTTAATAAATTATCCGTATTATCTTTCACATTATCAGTTGGTAAAACACCTTCTTTAAATTCGATTAAATTATTCATTCCTTTATAATAAACCTCAACAGAAGTTTCTATTTTCCCATTGAAAAAATCTTGGAAATAACCTGCTGTTGCTTGCCAACCTTTTTGAGGTTTAGCTATCGAAGTACTTGGATACCAAATGTCTGTTGGTAAAGAAACGGCACTCATAGAAGTTAAATGAACATATTGATTATTGATTGAATAACCTGCTTTAATTGAACTGTTTTCAGTTAATGTAAATCGTGCTGAAATTCTAGGCTCTAAACCTTGATAAAATTTAATGATTTCTCCTTTTGAATAAGTAATCGTTGTATCTGAATGGCCAATTGTCCCTTTAATATAGCGAGTAAAAGGTCCTGTTTGTTGGTAAAAACTATAACGTAATCCAAAATTCAAGCGAAAACGATCTGAGACATCATAATCATCTGAGAAATAAACAGCCGATTCATGACTAAAAATTTTCTGTGGTTTTCCCATATCAAAGTCAACTTCTTCAGCAGAAATAGCAACACTCGTCGGAATAAAAGTATGATAAATGTAACTTAATCCATATTTAATTTTGTGTCTGTCATTTGGAAAATAAGAGAAATCTACTTTACTTCCGATATCACTAATACTTGAAGAAAGTCTAAATTTAAATTGATCTTGTTGTGATCCAAAACTGAATTGATAGCCTGTATAAGTCGAACTGACGTTCATAAAAAGTTTACCTGAAAAAACATGATTCCATCTCAATGAAGCAATACTATTTCCCCAAGGCATGTCCACTAAAAAATTATCGTTTTTATTGTCGTAAAAAAACTTATCCTTACCGAAATAACCACTTAAAAAAAGTTTGTCATTTTTACCTAGTTTATAATTTGCTTTAAAATTAAAATCATAGAAATAATAACCAGAACCTGAGAAAGGAGATTTCTTAGGGATCAAGCTTTTCATTAAAACATCAATATAGGTTCTTCTACCGGAAATAATAAATGATCCTTTGTCTTTTTTAATTGGTCCTTCGAATGTTAATCTTGAGGAAATTAATCCAATTCCACCTTTAACTTTGAATTTTTTACTGTTCCCTTCGTTCATATTCACTTCTAAAACAGAAGACATTCTTCCTCCAAAATTAGCAGGCATTGTTCCTTTTGTAAGGTTAACACCTTTTACAGCATCCGAATTAAAAACAGAGAAGAAACCAAATAAGTGAGACGGATTATAGACAATGGCCTCATCTAATAACACTAAATTTTGATCTGGTCCACCACCTCGAACATAAAAACCTTGTCCTCCTTCACTTACAGACGAAACACCAGGAAGTAATTGAATAGTTTTAAGTACATCCACTTCTCCCATAAAAGCTGGTAAAAGTTTAATGTCTTCAATTTCTAGAGCCATTTGACCTATTTTTGTACTATTAACATTTTCACCTTTTTTAGCATTTATTTGAACTTCCTCTATGTTTTTTTCCGCTACTTGAAGTTCTATATTTAATTCAGTGTTTCTATTAATATCCAATTCCATTTTTTTGTCAGTCAACCCTATTGACTTAAATTCAATAATATAAACTCCTTTGGGAACTGATAAAGAATAAAATCCATAATTATTCGATGAAACAGCACGTTTAATTGAAGGAACTAAAACTTGAGCGCCAATCAATAATTCACCCGTGGAACCATTTGTCAATGTTCCACTAATTGTGAAATTTTCTTGAGTATTAGCCTGTAAACTAAATAGAAAACAACTTAAAAAAAGTAATAATCTCATTTTATATAATAATCGATTGTGAAATTACAATTTTATGATTCACAGAATGATAAATAAATGTGTTAAAGGTTAATTTTCTTTTTTAATGGCTTTGGATTGGAAATTGCTGCAACAATCGCTTAAAAATAAATGGTGAAATTTCCGAATGTTCTTTGTCTTTAAAGATTATAACATTGTCATTTTTTCCAATATAATAGGTGTAATTATAAATTCCAAAGTTGATAAACATATTTTTCTGATGAATATTCGTTATGGTAGAAAAGTCAAATCCTAAGCGTTGTAAAGTCAGCTTTTTGACAATAATCTTTTCTCCTTGATCGGTCATTAAATTTGTTATAATCGTCCAGTTTCTATTTAAAATTTTAAACGTCTCCGAGCTGATTGATTTGGTTGTTCTCCTCACTTCTGAGTGATATTTATTTTTACATTGAATCCCACAAAAAACTTTGTCGGCTCTTCCAAAAATTGATTTCTCACAAATTAAACAATTGCGATCTAGATTGTTAGTTGACTTTTTGCACATGATTTTGAGTGTTTAAATTATTTAATACTCTATTGAATTTAAGAAAAAAGTTGATTTCTTGAAAAAGGTTTTGGGAAAAATATTTGGGAATAGTCGTTTTTATCCGTTAGAATCACCTTTGAGCTTATAAACACTGCGTTTTCGATCAAAACTATTTTTTCGATCATAATTGTAATTTAACTTGGTTTAAAGTCGTTTCTAACCGTTAGAAACACCTTTCCCCTTATAATCATTACCACTATGTGAAATTCAAATATCCCCACCATTTAAAACCACTCTTAAAAAATGTCACAAATTATTTTTTCATTTCTCCCCTCCATAAAACCTTCATTTCCCTCAGATTCATTAAATTCGCATTGATTTTAAAAATCGAGTAAAAATTTAGTAGCATGAAAGTATCTTACAACTGGTTAAAGCAATACGTTAATACATCTGTAACGCCGCAAGAAATGGATAAAATCTTAACGGATACAGGACTTGAGGTGGAAAGCGTTGAAAAAATTGAAGCTGTTAAAGGTGGATTAGAAGGAGTAGTTGTTGGAGAAGTGTTGACATGTGAAAAACACCCAGATGCTGATAAATTAAAAGTTACGACTGTCAATATAGGTTCAGGTGAGCCATTACAAATTGTGTGTGGAGCTCCAAATGTTGCTGCCGGACAAAAAGTAATCGTTGCTACAGTTGGTTGTACACTTTATCCAAAACCAGAAGAGGCTTTTAAAATCAAATTATCTAAAATTCGTGGAGTTGAGTCTCAAGGGATGTTGTGTGCTGAAGACGAACTTGGTTTAGGAGAATCACATGCGGGAATTTTAGTGTTAGATCCAGCGATTGAAGTTGGAACAAAAGCAGCAACATATTTTGAGTTAGAAGATGATTATGAAATCGAAATCGGATTAACTCCAAATAGAGCTGATGCAATGGGACATATCGGAGTAGCAAGAGATTTAATTGCTTATTTGAATGTGCACAACAATGAAAATTTAAAATTAAACTGGCCGTCAGTTGATGCTTTCAAAAAAGGAAATGCTGATTTGAAAATTGAAGTTTCAAACGAAACAACTGAAACGTGTCCAAGATATATGGGAACTTCTATTAAAGGAGTTACTGTGAAACCATCTCCTGCTTGGTTGCAAAAAAGATTAAGAGCGGTAGGTTTGTCTCCTATTAATAATGTTGTCGACGTGACGAATTACGTTATGCGTGAATTAGGAACACCTTTACACGGTTTTGATGCAGCTGAATTGAATGGTAAAGTAGTTGTCAAATTAGCAAAAGAAGGAGAGAAATTTGTAACATTGGACGGAGTTGAAAGAACTCTTTCTGCTTCAAATATGATGATTACGAATGGAAATGAAAACCTTTGTATTGCAGGTGTTTTTGGTGGAAAAGATTCTGGAATTAAAGATCAAACAACAGATATCTTCTTAGAATCTGCTTATTTTAACCCAGTTTCGGTTCGTAAAACAGCGAAGTTTCATGGATTAAACACAGATGCAAGTTTCCGTTTTGAAAGAGGAGTTGATCCAGGTTTAACGGAATATGCGTTAAAACGTGCGGCTTTATTAATTCAAGAAGTAGCTGGTGGAGAAATCGCTATGGATATCGTTGATATTTACCCTTCAAAAATCGAGAATCAACAAATTGAATTTAGTTTTGAGCGTTGTAATACCTTAATAGGATATGCAATTCCAAAAGAAAAAGTAATTCAAATTTTAGAAAATTTAGATATTAAAGTACTTTCTGAAGCAAATGGAATCGCTCAGTTAGAAGTGCCTGCTTACAGAGTTGATGTTACAAGAGAAGCAGATGTTATCGAAGAAGTATTACGTATTTTCGGATTCAACAATGTTCCTTTACCTGAAAAATTAAATACTTCTATTTTGAATTTTGCTAAACCAGATGTAGAAAAAGTACAATCTGTGATTTCAGAATTTTTAGTGGGGAAAGGATTTGTGGAAATGTTAAACAACTCGTTGACTTCAAGTGCTTACATTGAGAAATTTGGAGGAGAAGCATTTTCTTCAAATAGAAATGTGGAGATTTTAAATCCTTTAAGTCAAGAATTGAGTGTGATGAGACAATCTTTAATCTTTAATACGTTAGAGGTAATTGAACACAATCAAAACAGACAAAATCCTGATTTAAGAGTATATGAATTCGGAAAAGTGTACCATAAATACGAAAGTGGGTATGCTGAAAATAAACGTTTCATTTTAGCCGTTACAGGACGTAAAGAAAAGGAACAATGGAATGCGACAAACGATTTACTTTCATACTATTCGATTAAAGGATATGCTAAAGCAATCTTTGCACGTTTAGGTTTGGATAGCATGCTTTCTGAAACAGCTTTAAAAAATTCTTTGTTACAAGATGGAGTTCAATTATCTGTTTTGAAGAAAAAAGTAGGGGAAATTGGTTGGATTTCACCAGCATTGAAAAAACAATTTGGAATTAAAAACGATGTTTTCATCGCTGATTTAGATTGGGATGCAATTATCGAATGTTTAAATTATGCTAAAATTAAATACACGGAGTTACCAAAAACGTTCGAAGTTCGTAGAGATTTTTCTTTATTGTTAAACAAGAAAGTGACATTTGCAGAAATCGAAACCATAGCTAAAAATTGTGATAAAAAGATTTTACGTCAAGTTGGTTTGTTTGATGTGTATGAAGGAAAAAATTTAGAAGAAGGAAAAAAATCATACGCTGTTTCATTTACGTTCCAAGATCCAGAACAAACATTGAAAGACAATCAAGTAGATGCTGTAATGGATAAAATCCGTAAGGAATTGGAAACAAAATTAGAAGCGCAATTGAGATAGGATTTAGAAAAGAAAGCTCCCTGAATTGGGTAGCTTTCTTTTTAATTTTTTTAGAAACTAGCCAGCTCATAATTCGAACTCCTACCGCCTTCTGATTCTTGTTTTAATACTCCTTTATCTATTTTGAAGCTATAAAAACAACTTATTCGCCGCATTTTAAAAATACTGAAATGTTGAAAAGGAGATTTTGGACATTTGAAATTTATAAATGTTGATCTTCAAATCAAAATAAATTGAGCGTTTGGTAGGTTTAAATTCAAGTTCTATTGCCGATTTTTGTTTGAATCATAGAAGAAAAATAAGCTTGAATAATAATCATACTCATAAAAAACCTTACCTTTGATTTCTAATTGAAATGATACTAAGAACGACTATTTAAGAATTTATCTATTAGAAATTCCAGTATATAAAAAAATAAAGTATGATTATTGAACCAAGAATGCGCGGATTTATCTGCTTAACAGCTCACCCAAAAGGATGTGAGCAAAATGTAATCAATCAAATTAATTATGTGAAATCTAAAGGCGCAATCGATGGCCCTAAAAAAGTACTAGTTATTGGTGCTTCTACAGGATTTGGTTTGGCTTCTAGAATTACGAGTGCTTTTGGATCAGATGCAGCTACAATTGGTGTATTTTTTGAAAAACCTGCTGCTGAAGGTAAACCAGCTTCTCCAGGATTTTATAACTCAGCTGCTTTTGAAAAACAAGCACATGCTGCTGGACTTTATGCTAAAAGTATCAATGGCGATGCATTCTCAAACGAAATTAAAGATAAAACAATCGATTTAATCAAAGCTGATTTAGGTCAAGTAGACTTAATCATTTACAGTTTGGCTTCTCCTGTGAGAACGAATCCAAATACTGGAATTACGCACAAATCTGTTTTGAAACCAATTGGTCAAAACTTTACAAATAAAACTGTTGATTTCCATACTGGTAATGTAACTCAAGTTTCAATCGATCCTTGTAACGAGGAAGATATCGAAAATACAGTTGCTGTAATGGGTGGTGAAGACTGGGCAATGTGGATCGAAGCAATGAAAAAAGCGGGGGTTTTAGCTCCAAATGCTCAAACAGTTGCTTATTCTTATATCGGCCCTGCATTAACTGAACCTGTTTACCGTAAAGGGACTATCGGTCGTGCAAAAGATCATTTAGAGGCTACTGCATTTGAAATAACTAAATCATTGGCTGATTTAAATGGTAAAGCATTTGTTTCTGTAAATAAAGCATTGGTAACGCAAGCGAGTTCTGCAATTCCAGTAATTCCATTGTACATTTCTTTATTATACAAAGTAATGAAAGCAGAAGGAATTCACGAAGGTTGTATCGAGCAAATTCAACGTTTATTTGCTGAAAGATTATACACAGGTGCTGCAGCTCCAATCGATGAAGCAGGACGTATTCGTATCGATGATTGGGAAATGCGTGCGGATGTTCAAGCAAAAGTTGCTGAATTATGGGAACAAGCGACAACTGAATCTTTACCATCACTTGGTGATTTAGCTGGATACAGCGATGATTTCTACAATTTATTCGGATTCAAAGTTGCTGGTGTAAATTACACAGATGATGTAAACGAAATGGTAGAAGTTCCAGGATTAGTTTAATCGAATTATATAATTGATTGAATGGGCTTGCAGTTTTGTGAGCCCATTTTTATTGAAAGCAAACCTTCCATCCCCTATTTTCTAAAACGCGTTGTAACGTTACCAATTCATTCACATTGCTCAAATTCTGAACAATAGATTGAAATGTTACTGTGTTACTTCCAAAATCAACGATTGGTTTTAAATGATGTGGGAACATCGGAATTGATTTCTCTTCCTGAATTTCAATTTGAGCTAAAAACAATTTCAGTAAACGAATTGATTCATTCTCCGTTAATTTAAAATCAGACGATTTTACAGAACTTACAAAATGAATGGTTTCTTTCGCTCTTGTCAATAAAACATTCAATCGTTTAGTTCCATTTTTTTGATTCAACGGACCAAAGCGCATATGAAAATCTCCCTCTTCATTTCTAGCATATCCTAAACTGACAATCAATTCATCGCATTCTTCTCCTTGCACATTTTCTAAGGACTTAAAGAATGCTAAATTCTGATCCATCTTATCTTGAAGTAGCAATTGTTGTTCGGTCGGCAATGCTTTCCAAATGGCAATTAATTGACTTTCAGAAAAGGCAACAATCCCAATCGAATTTTCTTTCGAACTGCTTTTTAAACTTGACTCAATTATTCTAGCAACAACTTTAGCCTCCTCCAAATTTTGGTTGTCTTTGTAAATTCCTTGTTCACAATAATGCCAATTCAATGGCTGATGATTTTGTTTTGCTGAAGGATAAGCAATCAAAGAATTTGAATAAAAATGAGTATTCGAAAATTGAATTAATTCAGGAAATTGACTTCTATAATGATGCTGCAAAGAAATCGTTTTCCAATAAAAATTGGATTGATGCAACAAATCTACCACATCCGTTGAACCAACTTTAAAAAATGAACTTGGTCCCATTTGTTGATCATCACCTGCAACAATTATTCGCTTCCCTCGTTGAATTGAACCTAATGCATTTGTCAATGGAATTTGACTCGCTTCATCAAATAAAACGATGTCAAATAAATTTGCTTTTAATGGAAAACATGTTGAAACCTGAACGGGATTACTCAACCAAATTGGCTTTAAAATTTTGATCCATTCTGCTGCTTCTGTTTGTAATAATTCGCGAATCGAAGGATGATTTCTTGTTTTAGAAAATTCCTTTACTAAAATTGATTTACCGTTTTTTAAGCGTTTTTTAAATGCCTTTTCTTCCTCAGAAAGTCGAACGGTTGAACTCTGTAATAGGGTATGATATTTTTGAAATTGATCTTGAATTTTTTGGATTATTTGCTCTCCAAAAAGTTTATTTTCTTCCTCTTCTAATTGAATAATTTCAGAAATTTTTGTGCCGATTTTTTCAAAATTAAACTGTGCTAATTCTGGAAAATATCGCTCGAAATTAATCCAATTTCCTTTGAAAAGAACTTGCTCATATTCTCGAAAATTTACACATTTTGAAAGTAACTTATAACTTCTTTCTGAAAGCAATTCTATCTTTTTTTGAAGTCGAATTACTACTGAAAAATAGGTTTCAATGGATGCAAAAACGAAGCTGATTGATTGCGTTTCTGAAAGTGAAAAATACGTTTTTAAGTTCGATTTTAATTGACCTAAAGAAACATGATAATCACTCAAACGTTTACGCTCAATTTCAGGAATTGTTATATATAATTCCCAATCATTCGCCTTGATTTGTAAGATTAATAAATCAATAATAGTAAGGTCAATTTCTGGTTCATTTATATCTATTTCGCAAAATTCATTATTTATTAACGATAATGAATTGTTTTTATCTAAATATTCTTTCCAATTTCGAAGTGCAATTTGGTGATCAATAAATGAACTATTTGCTAATTGGTTGATCCTTTTTCGTGCTTTTCGTTTGTTCCAAAAAGAACCATTTTCAAGATTGTAAAGTAAATATTCTGTTTCATTTTGTGATGGAAATTCTTTCCAATTTTGCTTTTCATTTTCAATTAAATCAACTTCATTTTTTAATTTCAAATAACGTTTTCGAAGGCTCTTATATTTTTTTTGTTGAGGTGAATTTGGCACCAATAATTTAAAATAATTCTTCTTTGATTCATTCTCGATCAATTGACAAATTGCCGCTTTTTTGATTACCTCATCCAATGAAAAAAGTGTGTCAAACGAATAAATGTTTTGCAATAATTCAAACATCTTTTTCCACTCAACAACGAGTTGATCAAAGTTCAAAAATTGAGCTGATTTTACAACATGAAATGGAAGAAATTGTAAGGCTAAATTTGACTTGTTTGTATAGATTTCTTGGATGCTTTTTTGATCCACTAACCATTCAGATACAAATGGAACATCACTAAAATAATTTGCATTTGTAAAATCAATTTCCTTCGAAAGTTGATGAAATTCATCGAACGTTACACCACCTACCAATTCCTTTTTAGAAAGTAAATCCAACTGTAATTGCAAGTAATCTTTGTACTGTTCAGAAAGCAACAAATTATTCATTCGTCTTGGAAAGATTGTATCCATCTTATACCAAGTTTGCTCAAGCGATTTTAAAAAATCAGATGCATTTGTTTCGCTTGTTGTTATAAACGTAAAATCATCTAAGCCAAATTTAGAAAGCTTTTTTTGAAGTACTTCTAAAGCAACTCGCTTCTCTGAAATGACCAAAGTAGAAAGTCCTTGATTTAAAGATTTACCCAAAATATTGGTTAAAACTTGCGATTTACCTGTTCCGGGTGGACCTTGAATAACACAGTTCTCATGTTGAATAGTTTCCAAAACATCCAGATGATCATTATCTGCAGCGTATAATAATTGACGATCAAACTCAAAGAAATAGTCCGATTTTACATCTTCTTTTCCTAAAAGTTGCTGAACATTTTCGTTGAGATCATCTACTAAAGATAGTTCTTCTAAATCTCTTAAAATTTGAAATCGATGATGATGAAAATTTCCAATCGTATATTTTTCTGTGACCTGAAAATCTAAATTTAATGATTGAACCCACGATTCAAACTGGTGAATAAAATCAATTGAAAAATCAATTTCAGGAAGTTCTAATTCATAAATTTCTTTGAAAGTATTTACTAAAAACGGATTGAAAATAAAACCTGAATCTGATAATGTAAACGTTAAATCTTCCTCGATTCTTGATTTCTTAAAATCCAATGGAATTAAAAAAATGGGCGTTTCAACAAGCTTTGATTTTACCAACCAACTCAATGTTCCAACGCTCAAACAAAGAGGTGAAATACCTGTTTCTTTGAAATGATTTTCTGCTGATTTTAAGATCGTTTTTAATTCCGCTGTTGGTGTGATTTTGAATTCTTCCGACGTCTGAGTATCACATTCAAAAACAGAAGATTTGTTTGAAATATCAACCAATAAATCATTCATCGCAAATTGAGTAATTTCACGAATATGATTTTCTATATGATTTCTAACCGATTCCAATATGTTAAAATTATAAAAAAGTCTTGGTAATTGGCATTAATTTTGTATTTTAGAGCTAAGTATTTAAATACTATGTGTATGAAAAAAATTATACTTCTTATTATAGCTTTGGTTTCAATAGTTGAATTGAATGCAAAATCTCCTTTAATGTATTCAGATGATGAATATAACTGTGAGTTATTTTCAAGCATCGATCCAACTATTTCGATTTTCCCAAATCCTACAAATTCGGATGCAACTCTAAATATTACCTTACCAAAAGCAGCTGCAGTTTCATACTCAGTTTCAAATTCATTAGGACAACAAATTGAAGCGGATAATTTAGGAACGTTAAAAGACGGATCTTATTCTATAAAATTAAATTCTACTGATTATTCAAATGGTATTTACTTTATTAAAGTAAGAATTGGTGATTCAATGATTACTCAAAAATTAATTGTGAAATAATCTATATAAACTATTTTTTAAAGGGGATTCGTAATGAGTCCCCTTTTTATTTCCAAGCATTTTCAATTAGGTTTACTTCTCTTATTATTAAACATAAACAAATTACATATTTATGAAATTCGGTACTAAAGCTATACATGCTGGTGTTCACCCAGATCCTGCTACTGGTGCAATCATGACGCCCATTTATCAAACTTCAACATATGTTCAAGAGGGTATTGGAAATCATAAAGGTTATGAATATTCTAGGACATTGAATCCAACGCGTGATGCTTTAGAAAAAAATATCGCTGCAATTGAAAATGGAAAATATGGTGCTTGTTTCGGTTCTGGTTTAGCTGCTATTGATTGTATAATCAAAATGCTAAATCCTGGTGATGAAGTAATTTCAACAAACGATTTATATGGTGGTTCATACCGTTTATTTAAAACGATTTTTGAAAAATATGGAATTGTATTTCATTTTGTTGATATGAATAATGTTCAAAATGTAGAAGCGGTAATTAATTCGAAAACAAAATTAATTTGGGTCGAAACGCCAACGAACCCAATGATGAATATAGTAGATATCGAAGAAATGGCAAAAGTTGCAAAAAAAGCAAATGCAATGTTAGCTGTAGATAATACGTTTGCAACTCCTTATTTACAAAATCCATTGGATTTAGGAGCTGATATCGTGATGCATTCAGCAACAAAATACCTGGGCGGCCATTCAGATGTTGTTATGGGAGCTTTAGTAACGTCAAATAATGAGATTGCTAAAGAAATGTATCGAATCCAAAATTCATCAGGAGCTGTTACTGCACCAATGGATTCTTTCTTGGTTTTGAGAGGTATCAAAACTTTACACATTCGTATGCAACGTCATTGTGAAAATGGAGAGAAAATTGCTCGTTTTTTGAAAACTCATCCAAAAGTAGAAAACGTTTATTGGCCTGGATTTGAAACACATCCAAATCATGCAGTTGCTAAAAAACAAATGAGCGGTTTTGGAGGAATGATTTCATTTTCATTAAAAGGAAATAAATTAGAAGACGCTCATAAAGTTGTTAAAAAGGTAGAATTGTTCGCTTTAGCTGAATCATTAGGAGGTGTAGAATCGTTAATTGGTCATCCAGCAACGATGACACATGCTTCTATTCCGAAGGAAGAAAGAGAAAAATTAGGAATTGTTGATTCATTGATTCGATTGAGTGTTGGTATTGAAGATGTAGAAGATTTAATAGCTGATTTGACGCAAGCTTTATCTTAATAAAATTAAAATCCCCATTAAGTATTTCTCAATGGGGATTTTATTTTTGTTTGTTGTTTGTTCTTAGTTTACTTTCGCAAATTGTGCATTTACTAATAATTTAACTTCGTCAGAAACCACTATATTTCCAGCTTCAGTAACTGCGTGGAATTCCAAACCAAATTCTTTACGACTGATTTTTCCAGAAATTTCAAAGCCATGTTTTTCATTTCCATAAGGATCAACTGCACTTCCAGAATATTCTGCTGTAAAAGTAACTTGTTTCGTATTTCCCCTTAATGTAAAATCTCCTACTAATTCAAAATCATCACCTTTTTTAGTAAAACCAGTTGATTTGAAAGATAATTTTGGGTGATTAGCAGCATCAAAGAAATCTGGACTTTTTAAGTGACCATCTCTTTGCTCATTGTTTGTGTTAATGCTATCAATTTCTGCTTCAAAAGAAAATACTGCGTCAGATAAATCTGCATTGTTTGCATTGATTTCTCCATCAAATTTTGTGAAGTTTCCAGAAACAGTTGAAATCATTAAATGTTTGATTTTAAATGTTACTTCTGAGTGCGCTGCGTCAATTTTGTATGTTGCCATTTTGTATGTTTTTTAATGTTTATAGTTCAAATATACAATTAAATTTATTTACCTAGGCAAATATTTTTTATTAATTTGAAATTTTAATTAGAAAAAACAAAAAATTCCTTTCCAACGAATTGAAAAGGAATTAATTAAGGAAATAAATATTTTTTTAAATTAGTTCTAAATCAATTTGTCTTTTAGCAAAATGAACTTCATAAATACGAACTCTTACTTTATCACCAAAGTTGTATTCTTTCTTAGTTTTACCTCCAACAACAGCAAATTTTTCTTGATCAAAATAGAATCGATCTCCTGGAATATCTTTCATTGCCACCAAACCTTCACATTGATTTTCTGTCATTTTCACAAATAAACCATGTTCAGTCAAACCTGAAACAATTCCATCAAACTCCTCTCCTATCTTATCTTGAACAAATAACACTTGGAAGTATTTCGTTGAATCACGTTCCGCATCAACTGCTTTTCGTTCATTTCTAGAAATACGCTTACAAACATCATCTAACTCTTTACCGTATCTGTGTTTTTGAGTCGTCAACTCTTCTAGTAATATTCGATGCACCATTAAATCGGCATAACGTCTAATCGGAGAAGTAAAGTGCGTATAATGTTGAAATGCCAATCCATAGTGACCAATATTTTTCGTTTCATAAGTCGCTTTTGCCATTGAACGAATCGCCATTGTTTGAATAATCGAATATTCATTCGTCAAACGTATATCATCTAATAATCTGTTAATGCTTTTGGCAATTTGATCTGGATGAGTGAAGTCTAATTTATAACCAAATTTATCAATGAAAATATTGAAAACACCAATTTTCGTTTCATCTGGTTTATCGTGTACACGATAGATAAATGGAATGTGATCTCTATTCTTTTTAGGAATTCCAATAAATTCAGCTACTTTGCGATTAGCCAAAAGCATGAACTCTTCAATTAATTTGTGAGCATCTTTCGACGTTTTAATCATCACTTCAATTGGCATTCCTTCTTCATCCAATTTAAATCGCATCTCTTCAGATTCGATACTTAAAGCGCCACTTTTTATTCTTCTCCCTCTATAAATCTTCGCTAACTTATCAAGTTTTAAAATTTCGTCTTTATAATCTCCATCTTTCCCCTCTATAATTTCTTGAGCCTCTTCATATGAAAAACGTCTGTTTGAATGGATCACTGTTTTACCAAACCATTCGTTGTGAATTTCACCATCCTCGCTTATTTCAAATACAGCTGAAAAACTAAATTTATCCTCATTTGGACGAAGTGAACAAGCCATATTTGAAAGTTGTTCTGGCAACATTGGAACCACTCTATCTACTAAGTAAACAGAATTTGAACGCTTTAATGCTTCAACATCCATAGGACTTCCTGCAGTAACGTAATGACTCACATCGGCAATATGAACGCCCACTTCAATATTCCCATTCGGTAATTCTTTGTAAGAAAGTGCGTCATCAAAATCTTTGGCATCTACAGGGTCAATTGTAAAAGTGGTAATATCTCTAAAATCTCTTCGTTTAGCAACTTCTTCAGGATCTAAATCCATACCAACCATTTCAGCTTGAGAAAGCACTTCGTCAGGAAATTTAAATTCAATTCCATTGTTACATAAAATGCTCATCATTTCAGTATCATTGGTCGATTTTTTTCCTAAACATTCGATAACCTCTCCATAAGGATTTCCAGCAGATTTAGGCCAAACTGTAATTTTCACCAAACACTTTTCGCCATCTTTTGCACCATTCAATTTCTCTTTTGGAATAAAAATATCCGTTCCCGCTTTAGAATTATCAGGTATTAAAAAAGCAAAATTTTCATGCATTTGAATAACCCCTACAAATTGAGTTCGTTCACGTTCAACTACTGACACTATCCTACCTTCAACTCGCGTTGTTCCCTTTTTAATAATTTGAACTTTTACAATATCTCCATTCAATGATTGATTCAAATTATCAGGAGAAATATAAATATCTTTTTCAGCTTTAGAAGTTGAAACGAAACCTGCGCCACGAGCAGATAGCATCAACGAACCTTCAACCAAATTTTCTAATTCTCTCAAAGTATATTCACCATGAGATAAAGTTTTTAAATATTGTTCTTTAGATAATTCTTCTAAGATTGTGTATACCAATTTTCGCAAAGCAGCTTCTCGAACATCCACCATTTCACAAACTTGTTTATGCGTCAATTTTGCTCCAGGATTTTTTTCAAATAATCTTCGAATTACATGCAATAAACTTTGTTTAAGTTTATTTGGTTTTTTCCCTTTTTCTCTTCGCATATTTTTTTGTGATTGAATTGCTAAATTAGTATTAAATATATGAAATAATACGCTATATTTAAAGTTTAAAAGTATTTTTAAAGTTAAGTTGAATTTTAAAAAGTGACTTTTTAACTAAAATAATAAATTAACAGATATAAAAGATATTCTATGAACGCACGTGTTGAAGCAGCATTAAATGATCAAATTCAAAAAGAAGGTTCTTCTTCTCAATTTTACTTAGCAATGGCATCTTGGGCAGAAAATAATGGCCTAAATGGAACTTCAAAATTTTTATATACTCATTCTGATGAAGAGCGTTTTCATATGCTTAAATTAATCAAGTTTGTAAACGAAAGAGGTGGGAAGGCTTTGGTTCCAGCAATCAACCAACCACCAGTTGAGTACAAAGGTTTAGAAGATGTTTTTGAACAGTTATTGAACCATGAATTAATGGTGACTGACAGTATCAATAATTTGGTTGACATCTGTTTACAAGAGAAAGATTATTCTACACACAACTTCGTTCAATGGTATGTTTCTGAGCAATTAGAAGAAGAAGCATTAGCTAGAACAATTCTTGATAAATTAAAATTAATTGATGGAGATAAAGGTGGTATGTACATGTTTGATAGAGATTTAGAAAACATTGTGAGCCAGACAGCTACTCCTCCAGTAAAAGCATAATTAAGAAATAAGCTTTCTAAAATTTATGAAGAAACTTTCCTTAATAATCGTTTGTGTATTTTTCCTTTGTTATGGATTTTCACAAACGTCATATCGCTTTAGTAATTTTACGATAAGTGATGGTTTATCTCAAAGTTCTGTTACAAATATCATTCAAGATCATTCGAATGCGCTTTGGATTGGAACTCAAGATGGGTTAAATCGTTATGACGGGAAGAGTTTTGAAATTTTTAATTCCGACAATACTCCTGGAATAGAAAGTGAATACATTAAATGCTCTGCAAAAACTCCAGATGGAAACCTTTGGTTTGGAACAGCAAATGGGTTAACTGAATACGATATAGAAACTGAAAAATTCAAAACGTATACAATTTCTAAAAATGCTGTTCTACAAATAGATAATATTTCTGTTGATGAAATTGGTGACTTGTGGTTAGCATCTTTATCTAGTGGTTTATTGCATTTTTCAACTGCAAAAAAGCAATTTGTTCCTTACACTTCTTATTTACCTAGTAAAAAAATACAAACTCTCCTTCATCTTTCAAAAAGTTATGTGCTTGTAAATACCGAAGATGCTGGAATTTATTTATTTAATAGTCAAAAAAAAGAAGCGAAAAAAATTAAAATTCCTTATAAAAAAGGAACCATTGGAGTTGTTACTAAACTTATCAAACCATCTAGTGACATTGTTCTATTCTGTACAACTGAAGGCATTTTTCAATATCAAATATCGACTGGAAAAACGACTCCAAAATTTCAGAAATTATTCAAAGAATATGGAGCAATAAGTGTAACCGATATTCATATAACCGATGAGAAAAATTGGTTATTAACTAGTAATGAAGGGCTTTTTACCATTCTGACTGATGGAACAATACTTCACAATACTGAAGATATTTTTCAAAAACATGCCTTATTAAATAATAAATTAAGTGTATTATTTATAGATCATTCTGGAACATATTGGATTGGTTCAGAAAGAGGTATAAGTAGTTTTAATCCCAAACGTCAAGATTTTTTAGGAGTTGGGCCAAGTGGTAACCTTTCTCAAGGTCTACCAAGTGCAACTATTTGGTGTTTTGGGGAAGATGATAAAGCTGAATATTTATACATTGGAACTGACTCGGGAATTTCAGTTTATAATCGTAAAAAAAGAACCTATACACATTGTTTTAGAAATGTCGAAAATCAAGTTGTTTCGGTTAGAAGTGTATTTGTCTTAAAACAAGGTAATCTATTAGTTGGCTGTGATGATGGTTTGTATGAATTATCAATTTATGGCGAGAAAGATTATCAATTCAAAAAAATTGAATTTGCTAAAGGAATTCAAAGTTTAACACACAATCGAATATATTCAATTGTCCACTGGAAAGAAGAGAAATATTTTTTAGGAACAAAAGGTGGTGTAATTTTATATGATCGAAAAACGAAAAAAAGCACCATTTTTGAACATAGCGAAAAAACGAAAAGTATAAGTGTTGGTTTATGTAGATTAGTTTTTAAATCAAAACAAGGGGATGTATTTTTTGCTACAAGTACTGGTGGACTGAATATATTAATAGACAAAAAAGACAATCCTCAAATTGTTCCCTACAAATGGAATACTGAACTTAAAAATCTTTCAAAAGATTACATTACATCCGTTTGTCAACTTAATGATCATGAATTTTTGTTTGGAACTCTAGGTTCTGGTATCATACATTGGGATGAAAACAGTAAAAATGGAAAGGTATATAATAAATCTAATGGCTTACCAAACAATGTAGTATATAGCGTTCTGAAAGATAAGAGTAATAATATCTGGTTAAGTACTAATAAAGGTGTAAGTAGATTTAATTTAGAAAATAAAAGCATTACCAACTATGAGGAAATTCATGGTCTTATGAGTAATGAGTTTAACTTAGGTGCTTATTTAAGTTCTAAAACTGGATATTTATATTTCGGTTCTATCTACGGTTATAACTTCTTTAATCCTTTAAATGTTGGAAAACATTCAGGGAAAATCTCTGTTATTTTTTCTCGATTCAAATTAGATAAATCGTGGTTAAAACCGAATGAAAAAGGATCTCCATTAAAAAAACCGATTACAAATACCAAACAAATTGAACTAAGCTACAAACAAAGAAGTTTTACCATTCAATTTATACCAACAGATATTAGTAATCCTGAATTGACCAATTATAAATACATTCTAGAGGGTTCTGACGAAGGAGAAGTTTATTTAAATAATTCAAATGAAATTCATTTCCCTTCATTATCGTTTGGTGAATATAGACTTAAAGTTTATGCTAGAATAGGTCAAGGTGAATGGAATTCAAACCCAAGCTATATTAACATCGTAATTGCAGCTCCATTTTGGTGGACTTGGTGGTTTTGGTTAATTATTGGTCTTGTGATTTTTGGCTTAATTCGAGTATTTATCCGTCAGAAAATTGAGTTAGAAAGAAGAAAATTAGTTCGCTTAGAAATGAAAATTGCTGAACGAACTAGAGAAATTAGAGCTAAAAATGCTCAAATTGAAACTCAAAACGAAGTAATAGAAAAAGAAAAAAATAAAGTACTTGAACAATCACGTTTATTACAAATTGAAAAAGATAAAACAGAACGATTAATTCGTAAGATTATCCCAGAATCGACCGTAGAAAATTTAAAGAAACACGGAAAATTAGGAGCTCGATTATATAAAGAAGTTTCTGTTTTATTTACTGATTTTGTTGGTTTTACAAGAAAGTCAGAAGCAATGAATCCTCAAGATTTAGTAAATAAATTAGACTTCTATTTCCAAAAATTTGATGAGATAATCGTTGCTAATAATCTTGAAAAAATCAAAACAATTGGTGATGCATACATGTGTGCAGGTGGTGTTCCTGTTAGAAATAAAACAAATGCTGTCGATTCATGTATAGCAGCTTTGAAAATTCAAGAATTTATAGAGAATACCAACAACGATCTTATAAAAGAAGGAAAAGCTGAAGAAGTTTGGGAGCTTAGATTAGGAATTAATACCGGTGAAGTAACAGCTGGTATGATTGGTAACGAACGATTAGCTTATGATATTTGGGGGTCGACGGTAAATAGAGCTCAACAAATGGAAATGTTGTGCGCTCCAGGGAAAGTTACGGTAACGCAAAGTACTTACAACTATATTAAGCCATTTTTTGAATGTGATTTCATAGGTGAAACACTTTCTAAAAGTAAGCGTGAAAAAATTGAAATGTATGTTGTTAAACGAATTAAACATCAATTATCCTCTGATGATAAAGGTTTAGTTCCAAACGAACGATTCTTTCAAATATTAAATTTATACTTATATAGTTCTATCAATTATAACAAAGCTGAACGACACATTACAAAAGTTTTAAGTGAAGGCCTTTCTGATAAGTTACATTATCACAGTTTGGAGCACATGAAAGATGTAGTTAGAGCAGTTGAAAGTATTGCATTAACAGAAAATGTAACTGATGAAGGATTGTTTTTATTAAAATCCGCAGCTTCTTATCATGATGCAGGTTTCATTGAACAATATGACAAAAACGAACCGATTGGTGCAAGACTAGCAGAAGAGATTTTGCCGAAATATGGATATACAGCTCATCATATCCAACAGATTAAAGAATTAATCTATGTCACCCAAATTCCTCATGCTCCTAAAAATAAATTAGAGGAGATAATCTGTGATGCTGATTTAGATTATCTAGGTCGAGATGATTTCCATGAAATTGCAGATCGATTAAGACTTGAATTACGTGAACATGGAAAAATTGATAGTGATAGAAAATGGGATGAAATTCAAGTTCAATTTTTAACAAATCATAAATATTTCACTCAAACAGCTATCAATACTAGAAGAGCTAAAAAATTGGAAAATTTAGAAGAAATTAAAAAAAGATTAGAAGAGAATAATTACAAAGATTAGGAAAATATTATAAAATGTTAATCAAATTATTATTTTTAGAAAAAATATTAACTTTAAAAAAAAGAAACACCATTTTTTCAATGTTAATCTTTTTGTTTATTATTAACTTTGCACTTTAACTTACAAGAAAAATACTTTAACTATGGAAACAAAAACATATATTGTCCCTCATGATTTCTCATCTGTAGCAGATAATGCTTTAAGTCATGCCATTTCTACAGCAAAATCAGTTGATGCTCAAATTTTTGTTTTACATGTTGTGCCAAAAGAAAAAAGTATCTCAGAAGCTGAAATAAAATTAAATGAGATTTTGGCTAAGTTTGATACAACTGTTAAAATCATTCCTAAAGTAAGAGTTGGAAATATTTTCGACGATATAGGGGATTTTGCTGCTGAACATCATGCTGAACTAATTTTTATGGGTACGCATGGTACGCATGGATGGCAACATTTAACTGGAAGTAATGCTTTAAAAGTAATTACTCATTCAGAAGTGCCTTTTATCATTGTACAAGATCGTAAAATCAGAGAGAATGGATATAGAGATATCGTTGTTCCATTAGATTTAAATAAAGAAACGAAACAAAAATTAGCTATGGTTGCTAACTTAGCAACTTACCTAAAATCTAGAGTACACGTAATTACACCTGATGAATCAGATGAGTTTTTGAAACATAAAGTAAAGGCGAATATTCAATTTGCTAATAAATTTTTCAAAGAAAGAGGAATTGAAATTACGGCAACTCTAGCGCATAGCGGAAATTTTGATAAAGAAGTTGTTAAACATGCAGTTGCAATTGATGCAGATTTAATTGCTATCATGAACTTAAATAAAAACAATATTTTTGGTGCTGTTGTTGCAAATAATGAAACATATGTAATTACAAATGATGCTCAAATTCCAACTTTGGTAGTCAATCCTGTTGACTCTCCATATGGAAGTGGTGTAATGTACAGCTAAAAAATTAAAATATAAATAGTTAAAACCGCTAAGTCTTCTTAGCGGTTTTTTAAAATATAACCCAACAAAAGAAGCTATAAGGTAATAAATATGCCAATAATTGGAAAGCTAATTAAAAAGACGTCTGAGATTGCTTACAACAGAAACTTTAATAAAGGGATTGAATATATCAATCAATTAAAAACGCTTTCGTGGCTATTAAATCGTGCTAAAAGAACGGATTTCGGTAAACATTATCACTATAATATTACATTAAAAAGCACCGATATTGTTTCTGAATATCAAAAAACAGTTCCAATTACTAATTATGAAGAATTCTATGAAGATTGGTTGAAAAATTCTATCGAAGGAGAAAAACATCATACTTGGCCTGGAAAAATATCATATTATGCACTTTCTTCTGGTACAACTGGTTCACCAAGTAAGCGAATACCTGTTACTAGGCAGATGATTCGTTCTTTTCAAAAAACAAGTATTAAACAATTATCAACTCTTCATAATTTAAATTTACCTAATACCCTATTCAGTGCTAATTTTTTAGTGGTGGGTGGATCTTCAAACTTAACTGAAATCGGAACTCACTATGAAGGTGATTTAAGTGGTATACTAAAAAAACATACTTCTATAGTTGCAAGTCCATTTACAAAACCTGAAAACGATATAGCTAAAATTAAAGATTGGAGTAAAAAACTTGAAAAACTAGTTGAAAAAGCTCCTTCTTGGAATATTGGAATAATGGCTGGTGTGCCAAGTTGGTGCATCATGTTATTAGAAAGAATTATAGAAAAATATGAATTAAATTCAATTCATGATATTTGGCCAAATTTTGAAGTATACGTTCATGGTGGTGTTTTCATGCAACCATACATTCCAAGATTAGAAAAGGTAGTTGGTAAAAAGGTTCACTTATTAGATACATATTTGGCAAGTGAAGGTTATTTTGCCTACCAAACTTCTCCTGAAAGAGAAGGTATGAAACTATTATTAAATAATGGTATTTTCTATGAATTCGTTCCTTTTAATAGTGACTTTTTTGATGAATTCGGTAATGTAAAGGATAAACATAATGCATTCTCTCTATCTCAAGTTCAAGAAGGAATAGATTATGCACTTGTTATTTCAACGAATGCTGGACTATGGAGATATATGATCGGTGATTTAGTTCGATTTGTAAATGTTGAACAAAGAGAAATTAAAATTACAGGTCGTATTAAGCAATTTTTAAGTTTGAGTGGAGAACATTTGTCTCTAGATAATATTAATTCAGCAATTCAAACGGTATCCGAAAAAATGAATGTCGAAGTTCCTGAATTTTGTATTTATGCAGATTTAGAAAATCAACGTCATAGTTGGTATATTGGCTCTAATTCTACTTTTGATTCTACATTATTTATCGAAAATTTAGATAAACAATTGGGTGAAATTAATGATGATTATAAATCTTGTAGAAAATACAATTTAAATAACCCAACAATAGAAGTAATTGATCCAAATCAATTTTATTTATTCATGGAAAAAATTGGAAAAGCTGGTTCTCAAAATAAATTTCCTCGTGTATTAAATACAAGTCAATCCGCTAATTGGATTTCATTTCTTTCAGGAAAATTATAAAATCATTTTACCTCATAGACAAAAACACCTTCAGTTTCGCTGTATGTGTCTTCCTTCTGTTCTTTTGAAACAAACTTACGATAAAGCGTTAAATGTTTTGAATTAGTAATTGATTGAAAGGTTAATTGTTGTTCTTGGGGTCCAAATTGGCTGTCACGAACTATTAAATCTCCTGCTTTCATTTTTGTAACAATGTCTTTCTCTAAATCATCACAATAGTAAAAAATACACGATTGATTCTTAGTAAATGGATTATTACCAAATTGAAAACAGAACAATGGATGATGGTAAAATAACAATTTACCAGGTTTAATAGTTCTTTTTAATGTATTTGCTGCATTTATAACTTGTAACTCTAACGCATTAGCTTTAATAGGAAAATGCTTCGTTAAAACTGAATTAAGTGCAATCAATAAACTAATACTACCAATAACATAACTTGAAAATTTGTATTTTCCAAATCTACTCTCTTCTATGAAAATCAAATTCAATAAAACAAATGCTGGCATTGCTTGTGTAGTGATTCTAGTTAAACCTAAAGATGCATTTTGACCAGTTGCCCAGAAATATGAATGCAAAACTACAATGCCTACAAAAGTTCCATAGATATAAAATAAATTAGTAAACTCAATCGTTTTCCAACTTCTTTTGAGAAGCTGTAAAATCAGGTAAATAAACGCACCTATAAAAACAAATAAACCTGGATTTCCTAAATAATTCTTGTAGCTCAACAAATAATGATTCCAATTTCCATGTTGATATATTCCATTATTCATTACATAAGGACTTTTTGTGAAATACCACCAAAAATCGTTTAATGCAAAAAAACCTACAATCGAATAAAGAATAAATCCAACAAACAAAAAAGGGATGTATTTATATTGCTTATAATAAAGAAGTATAAAGAAAATCAATACGACAGGTAATTGTCCTTCACTCCTTAAAAAAGGCAAAAACGATGTAATAATTGCTAACCAAAACCATTTTTTAGTGACCAATAACCAAAAGGTTAATAGAAAGAATAAGTTGAATAAAGGTTCCGTTAATCCACCTAAAACGGTGATGCTATAATCTTGAATATTAATTAATATAATTGGAAACAGAATTGTTAACCAAATACTCAAATTAAATTTTGAAGCAATTTTCCAAGCAATTAAGATGGTTACAGTAAATACAAGAATATTAAACGATACTATTCCGCTAAAACCAAACTGAGAAAAAGGCGAGGACAATAAAATAAAAAGAGGTTTACCCCAATGATGTAAAAGTAAAATTGGATTTTCCCAAGATGCATTTGAAATAAAATAATGCATAATTCCATCACCGGGATCTGCTGGAACTTCACTTTTAATAAATTGAAAACTGTACCAAGAAATACAAAAAAAAAGGGTTAATACTTTTAATAAAGTATCAACCCAAATCTTATGATTGATTGTTTTCAAAAATTATAAAACCATTTCTGGCACAAATTCAGGAACAAC
>Ga0315907_10002382_pt1 | contig 23776 bp, 21 predicted proteins | sample LakEriMetagenome_3_FD_203525 | JGI IMG/M metagenome (GOLD analysis project Ga0315907, IMG submission 203525) | Freshwater fungal communities from buoy surface, Lake Erie, Ohio, United States - Buoy 12 MA123 | ecosystem: Environmental > Aquatic > Freshwater > Lake > Lake biofilm | place: USA...
TGCCGCTTGCTTCCTGTCCTGCCCTGTGCGATGTCCCATGCTCCACCCCTAAATGAAAACGCCCGCCGACTCCAACGTCTGGCGGGCGCTACAGGCCGACTCGGGTTCAGACTATTTACACAGCCTGTTCGGCGGGGTTTTTCGTTGTAGGACCTGCATCAAACTTGGCACTGGTTACCATCACGCCATGAACATCAACGCCGACCCTCAAGAGCTCGCCAAATTCAGCGAGTTGGCCCACCGCTGGTGGGATCCCCAAAGTGAATTTCGACCGCTGCACGAGATCAATCCCCTCAGGTTGGATTGGATCGACGGCCAAAGCCCCATTTCCGGCAAGTCTGTAGTTGATGTGGGCTGTGGCGGGGGCATCCTGTCAGACGCCATGGCGCGGCGTGGAGCGAACGTCCTGGGCATTGATCTGTCCACCAAGGCATTGAAAGTTGCGCAGTTGCACGCCTTGGAGGCGGCTACCCCATCCATTCGTTACCGCGAGATCGCGGCGGAGGCATTGGCCCTAGAAGAAGCCGCAGCGTTTGACGTGGTGACCTGCATGGAAATGCTGGAACACGTGCCCGATCCTTCGTCCGTCGTACGTGCTTGTGCCACTTTGGTGAAACCTGGTGGTTGGGTGTATTTCTCCACCATCAACCGCAATCTCAAGTCGTTTTTGTTTGCCATCGTGGGTGCAGAGCACGTGCTCAAGCTCTTGCCCAAAGGCACCCACGAGTACGCCAAGTTCATCAAACCCAGCAGTTTGGCGCAGTGGTGTCGGGAGGCCGGCCTGGAGCTACAAGGTACAAAAGGCATGGAATACAACCCGATCACCAAACGGTATTGGCTGTCCGGTGACACAAGCGTCAATTATTTGTTCGCATGTCGGCGGCCGATCTGATGGTTGTGCACGACCCCAAAAAATTCTTCGCCATTTTGTTTGACCTAGACGGCACCTTGGTCGACAGCGCCCCAGACCTTGCTGGTGCCGCCAACGAAATGCGTGTTTCACGCGGCCTTGAACCTCTGCCATACGCCGCGCTGCGTCCCATGGTAGGCAGTGGTGCCCGTGGCATGGTGGGCACCGCCATGCAGGTGCGGCCTGAAGATCCGGGGTTCATCTCGATGCGTGATGAATTTCTACTGCGCTACGAACAACGGCTCACGCGAGAGACACGGCTCTTTGCACAGATGCAAGAGGTGTTGGATGCCCTTGGGCGTGAGGGCATCCTGTGGGGCATCGTGACCAACAAAATTGCGCGTTATGCTGAACCATTGGTCAATGCTTTAGGTTTGCACACCCCCTCCGCGGTTCTGGTCTGTGGCGATACAACGGCTCACGCCAAACCGCATCCTGCACCTTTGATTGAAGCGGCGAAGCGGATCAATGCGAATGTCAAAGATTGTCTCTACGTTGGTGATGACTTGCGAGACGTTCAAGCGGGAAAGGCTGCTGGCATGCAAACCGCCGCCGCAGCTTGGGGTTACCTCGGCAAAGGAGAAGCAGTGCACGACTGGGGCGCCGACCATTTGCTTCACGAACCTCCAGATCTCTTGAAGTTGTTGCGATTGCCCTAAACTACAGTATTCCTGGGGCTGACTTGGCTTCGACGTGGGTGCGGAGTTGGAACAGGGCATGCCGAGCACCAGTACGCTCGTAAATCCACTGGAAACTTGTAACTGCAAACGACAGTCACTACCAAGTCGCCGCTTAAAACCGGTGACCTTCGCAACAGTTGGCCGATGGGCTGGGCGTGAGGGGCAACCCAAGCGCTGCGAAGTCAAACACATGGGCTCGTCCTGGGTTGCGTCATTCAGCACAGGCTTAAATCAAGTGACTAGGGGCGGGTATAGCGTGCTGCTGCGCGATACCAGCTTCAAAAATCAAATCAGTCAGCTACGCATGTAGAACTGCCCGATGATGGCTTGCGGACGCGGGTTCGATTCCCGCCAGCTCCACCATTTCCCCAAAAGCCAACCGGTTTCGGTTGGCTTTTTTTTGTTTGGCTGATTCCAGCTTGTTCCGCTCGGGTTTAGTGCATGACCTCCAACACCCGATCCAACCCCCCGCTGTTGATCGCCACCATGGCGTGCTCCCTGACTTTGGGTTTGGCGTGGTAAGCCACCGAGAGGCCAGCGACGCCCATCATCGGCAGATCGTTCGCGCCGTCGCCCATGGCGATGGCTTGTGATGGAGCAATGCCCAATTGTTCGCAAGTGGCGAGCAGCATGCGGCGCTTTTCTTCGCCATCGCAAATGTCGCCCCAATCTTGATCGACCATCTTGCCGGTCAGGTGGCCGTTGGCTATCTCCAGCACATTGCTGCGCGTCCAGTCGATCTTGAGCAGATCGCGCACATGGTCGGTGAAATAGGTGAAGCCGCCAGAAACTAGCAGGGTTTTGAGGCCCGCCGCTTGGCAGGCTTGCACCAGGGTTTGTGCGCCGGGGTTGAGCTGCAGTCTCTCGGTCAGCACTTGTTGCATGGCACTCACAGGTACACCTTGGAGCAACGCCACGCGGCGGCGCAGGCTGTCTTTGTAGTCGGTGATTTCACCGCGCATCGCGGCTTCGGTGATGGCGGCAACTTCTGCTTTGCGGCCTGCCGCATCGGCGATTTCGTCCACGCACTCAATGTTGATGAGGGTGGAGTCCATGTCGAAAGCGATGAGTTTGAAGTCGCTTAAACGCAGCGGGGGTGTGAAACCTTGGATGACGAGGCCGGGAGCGTGTTCGGTGGGCATGGTGGGTTCAGAAAATTTTCGAAGAGTAAAAAAGTGTCTCAAGCCTCGGCCTTGATCGGCCCCAGCGCCCGCAGCACATCGCGAATCATTTGAGCGCGATCTTGGGGTTCTTTGGTCTCACGTTCGATGCGCAGTTTGTCGTTGCCCGCCAGTTTGATGTGGCGGTTTTTTTGTACCAGGTCGATGATTTTCATCGCGTCAATCGGCGCATGGGGTCTGAAGCTGAGCACCATCAATGCAGGCGCGGCATCGATTTTGACCACGCCATAAGGTTTGGCCAATACGCGCAGGCGGTGCACATCAAACAAGGTTTGGCCGGCAGGGGGGAGTTTGCCGAAGCGGTCGGTGATTTCTTCCAATAGCGCGTCGATCTGGTCCGCCTTATCGGCACTTGCCAAACGTTTGTACAGGCTGAGACGTGCATGCACGTCCCCGCAGTAGCTGTCTGGGAGCAGGGCAGGGGCGTGCAGGTTGATTTCTGTGGTCACACTCAAGGGGCTGAGCAGGTCAGGCTCTTTGCCCGCCTTGAGTGAACGCACGGCTTCACTGAGCATGTCGTTGTAAAGCTGGAAGCCCACTTCCATCATGTTGCCGCTTTGGTTCTCGCCCAGCACCTCGCCCGCACCACGAATTTCGAGGTCGTGCATGGCGAGGTAAAAGCCCGACCCAAGTTCTTCCATGGCCTGGATCGCGTCCAGGCGCTGGGTGGCTTGTTTGGTGAGGCCTTCCACGTCAGGCACCAACAAATACGCATAGGCCTGGTGGTGGCTGCGGCCCACGCGGCCGCGCAACTGGTGCAACTGGGCCAGGCCGAATTTGTCGGCGCGGCTCATGATGATGGTGTTGGCACTGGGCACGTCGATGCCGGTTTCAATGATGGTGGAGCACAGCAGCAGGTTGTGGCGCTGGGCCACGAAGTCGCGCATCACCGCTTCGAGCTGGCGTTCGGGCATTTGGCCGTGTGCCACGGCGATGCGGGCCTCGGGAAGGAGTTCCTGCAGCTTCATGCGGCGGTTTTCGATGGTCTCCACCTCGTTATGCAGGAAATAAACCTGGCCACCGCGTTTGAGTTCGCGCAGCACGGCTTCCCGAATGACACTGTTGCCCTCGGTCCGCACAAAGGTTTTGATGGCCAGGCGGCGCTGCGGCGCGGTGGCGATCACGCTCAAATCGCGCAGGCCTTCCAGGGCCATTCCCAAGGTGCGGGGAATGGGCGTCGCGGTCAAGGTGAGCACATCCACCTCGGCGCGCAGGGCTTTCATGGCTTCTTTGTGGCGAACACCGAAACGGTGTTCTTCGTCGATGACGAGCAAGCCCAAACGTTTGAACTTGGTGTTTTGGCTCAGCAACTTGTGGGTGCCCACCACGATGTCGATGGTGCCGTCTTCCAGGCCATCCAGCGCCTGTTTGATTTCTTTGGCGGACCGAAAGCGCGACATCTCGGCCACCTTGATCGGCCACTTGCCAAAACGGTCGGCGATGTTTTGGTAGTGCTGTTCGGCCAAGAGTGTGGTGGGCGCGAGGATGGCTACTTGTTTTCCACCTGTGACTGCAACGAATGCAGCACGCAAGGCGACTTCGGTTTTTCCAAAGCCCACATCGCCGCAGACCAGGCGGTCCATGGGTTTGGGCGAAATCATGTCTTGAATGACGGCGTGGATGGCGGCTTTTTGGTCCGGTGTTTCTTCAAAACCGAAACTGGCAGCAAAGGCTTCGTAGTCGTGTGGTGAGAAACGGAAGGCATAGCCTTCACGCAATGCCCGACGTGCGTACAGGTTGAGCAGCTCGGCGGCGGTGTCGCGCACCTGTTCGGCGGCTTTGCGTTTGGCTTTTTCCCATTGGCCCGAGCCCAGGCGGTGCAGGGGGGCTTCGTCGGAGCTGACGCCGGTATAGCGGCTGATGAGGTGAAGCTGGGACACCGGCACATAGAGCGTGGCTTTGTCCGCGTATTCCAGATGCAGGAACTCGCTGTCACCATCGCCCAAATCAATGTGGCGCAAGCCCACATAACGGCCAATGCCGTGGTTCACATGCACCACTGGGTCGCCTACCTTGAGTTCTGCCAGGTCTTTGATCAGCGCGTTGACGTCGCTGGCCTGTTCTTGTTTGCGGCGACGGCGGGCGGTGGGGGCGGTGGAGAAGAGTTCGGTTTCGGTGATGAACTCGATGGCGGTGCTGGCTGTGTCGCTGAACCAGGCAAAACCTTGTGCCAGTGGGGCCACTGCAATCGCGTGGCGTTCGTTGCCCGCGTTGAACTCCTCCAGCGAGGCTACGCTGGGCAGGTCAATGCGGTGGTCGCGCAGCAGCTCCAGCAGGCTTTCGCGTCGGCCTGCGCTCTCGGCCATGATGAGCACACGGTGTTTTGTTACTGCCAGATGGTCTTGCAGTTTTTTGAGCGGCTCGGGCGCACCGCGGTCCACACTCAAATCGGGCAGGGCTCGTGCCCAGTGGGTGGCTTGATCGGCAACGGGTACAGCGCCGCGTAGCGACAAGGTGGCGTACCCGCCCACCAGCCCAAAAAACTCTTCGGCTTTGAGAAAGAGTTTTTCCGGTGGTAGTACTGGCCGCTCGCGGTCGTGCTGCAAAAAGCGGTAGCGCTCGCGGGTGTCGGTCCAGAAGCGTTCCAATGCACCGTCGACTTCGCCTTGCAGGGCCAGACCCGCTTGCGGGCCCAGGTAGTCGAAGATTGTGGCGGTGTCGTCGAAGAAAAGCGGCAGGTAGTACTCGATGCCTGCCGTGGCAATGCCAGTGCTCAGGTCTTTGTACAGCCGCACCTTGGTCGGGTCGCCTTCCAGTTGTTCGCGCCAGCGCGCACGGGCCGCGGTGCGTGCGGCTTCGTCCATCGGGAACTCGCGGCCGGGCAAGAGCCGTACTTCGGGCACGGGGTAAAGGCTGCGCTGGCTGTCGGGGTCGAAGGTTCGTATGGAGTCGACTTCGTCGCCAAACAAATCGACGCGGTAGGGCACGGGTGAGCCCATGGGAAAGAGGTCGATCAAACCGCCGCGCACCGCATATTCGCCGGGTGAGACCACCTGACTGACGTGGTTGTAGCCGCCCAGGGTGAGCTGGGCTTTGAGCGCGGCCTCGTTGAGTTTTTGTTTTTGTTTGAAATGGAAGGTGGTGGCCGCGAGAAAACTCGGCGGGGCCAGGCGCACCAGGGCGGTGGAGGCTGGCATCAGCACCACGTCCACTTCCTTTTGCAGAATGCGCCACAAGGTGGCCAAGCGCTCGGAGATCAGGTCCTGGTGAGGCGAGAAGGTGTCGTAGGGCAGGGTTTCCCAGTCCGGGAACACGGCCACACGCAAACCCGGCGCGAAGAAGGCCATCTCCAGCTCCAGGCGCTGGGTGTCGGCGGGTTCGCTCGTGATGATGGCGAGCAACTGTCCTTGCGCTTTGAGCTGCTGGGCATGTGTGGCCAGCAATATGGCATCCGCAGAGCCGGTGGGACGGGGCAGGGTGTAACGTTTTCCGGGGGCGATCGCGGGGGGAATGACGTGCAGGTGCATGGGACTCGTGAACGCAACAACAGGGCGTAGAAAAAACGCCAGCAAAACAAAGCGCCCCGACAGGCATCTCCTGCGGGGCGTTCAAGCGCCTGAATTATAGAATTCGACCCTCCTTCCCGCACCATATCCCGGTATTTATGACCACCTCATCCGCCCGTTTGTATGCTTTGGTGCCGTGCGCGGGGATGGGTCAACGCGCGGGCACACCGGGCCCAAAGCAATACCAGCGCTTACTTGATTCCAATGTGGTGGGATACACGCTTCGTTCCCTCGCCAGCGTGACCAGGGTCTGCCAAACCATCGTGGTGGTGCACCCTGATGACGCCCGTTTTGAGCGCGAGGTGCCGCAGTTTCAGGGTGAGGTGGTCCGCTGCGGCGGCGAGACCCGAGCGCAAACCGTACTCAATGGACTGCTCGCATTACGCGAGCTGGGTGCCCTGGATGATGACTGGGTGCTGGTTCACGACGCCGCGCGTTGTTTGGTAAGACCCGCATGGATCGATGCCTTGATTGACGCGTGTTTGCCAGACGCCGTAGGAGGGCTTTTGGCCTTGCCGTTGGCCGATACGCTCAAGTCGGAGCAGGCGGGCCGCTGTGTTTCCACACTGGACCGCCGTGGCAAGTGGCTGGCGCAAACGCCACAGATGTTTCCTTTGAAATTGTTGGAGCAGGCGTTGAAACAAGCAGGTCCGGAGGTCACGGACGAAGCCAGCGCTGTGGAATCGCTCGGGCATCAACCGCTGCTCGTGGCATGCACTTTGGAAAACTTCAAGCTCACTTATCCTGCCGACTTTGAACTTGCAGCGCGTTTGCTGCGCACACGAACATGAACAAACTCGGCGCACTTCCCCGCTTGCGCATTGGCGAAGGTTGGGACATTCACGCCCTGGTCGCGGGCCGTCCTTTGATTCTGGGCGGCGTGCACATTCCCCACACCCACGGCCTTCAAGGCCACTCTGACGCCGACGCACTGTGTCATGCGATCACAGACGCGCTTTTTGGTGCTGCCGCTTTGGGTGACATTGGGCACCACTTTCCCGACACCGACGAGCGTTTCAAAGGGGCAGACTCCTTGGCGCTGTTGGCCGAAGCGGCACGCCGTGTGCGGGCCGAAGGCTGGGAGATCAACAACATTGACAGCACCGTCGTTGCGCAGGCGCCCAAACTTGCATCCCACATCGCCACCATGCGCCAACGTTTGTCGCAGGCACTTGGGCTGGCGTTGAATCAAGTCAACGTCAAAGCCAAAACTGCGGAGAAGATGGGTCCGGTAGGCGATGGCAAAGCGATGGAGGCACGTGCGGTGTGTTTGCTGGTGGGGCGCGGGTAGCACCCGCCTGTGGCCCTTACGGCGCCTTTTTCAACCGTATGTGAGCCACCAAACCGCCGTCCACGGCGTTGTCGACTTCAAACTGGCCGCCCATGCGTTGTACGGCTTTTTCCACAATGGCCAAACCCAAACCGGCACCCGTGGCGGCGGTGCGTGCCGCGTCTCCACGGAAAAACGGCGTGGTGAGTTGTTTAAGTTTGGCCGGGTCCACACCCTGGCCGTGGTCGCGCACATTGATCACCACCCACGGGCCCGTGCGCGCATAGGTGACCACGACACGGGCAATACCCGTGTCATTGGACCGCCCATAACGCCGCGCGTTTTCAAACAGGTTCTGTAGCACGCGGCCCAGCTCGATATCGTCGGCCATGACCTTGGTGTCAATGGCCACGCGCGAGGTGATGCGAATTTGTGAGGGGTCGCGAAAAGCCGCCATCTCACGGTCGACCACGCTGGACAGATGAACTGGGCTGAGTTCAACGTCGCCAGGCCGTGCGTAGTCCATGAATTTGTCGATGATGGCGTCGAGCTGGTCGATGTCCGATGCCATGTTGCTTTTGGCCTCTTCATCTTGAACGCTCATCTCGGCTTCCAGGCGCAGGCGTGCCAGGGGTGTGCGCAGGTCATGGGAGATACCGGCCAGCATCACCGCTCGGTCTTCTTCGACTTTGGCCAGCTCGCGTGCCATGCGGTTGAAGCCCATGTTGACCTGGCGGATCTCGCTGGTCATGGTGTTCTCATCAAGGCGAGAGTCGAACTCGCCTTCGCGGATGCGGCTGGCCGCAAAAGACAGTTCTCGCAAAGGCCGGTTGATCAAACGCGCAATCGCTGCCGAGCCCAGCACCGTGGCCAGCAGCGCGATGCCGCCCCAAATGCCAAAAGTGCTCCAGGCCATGGTGACGGGGCGGTTGGTGTCGGCTTGAATCCAATACCCGTCACGTTCGATCACAAACCCGACCCACATGCCCTGCACGCCATTGACTTCACCTGCAACGATGGTGTCTGCGCCCAGCTCACTGCGAAGGGCTTGCGCGATGAGCCGGGTGAAACGGTCGGTCTCATAGGGTGTCCATTTGTCCTTGGGTTCTCGCGGGGTGAGTTTGACCGATTCAGGTTTGGACATGCTTTTAACGAGCGTGACGCGGTTGATGCCGTCCACGCTTCGCAGGGCATCACGTGACAAATTCACCAGCGCGGCGATACGCCTTGCCGCCTGTACCGCGTTGGGTTCAAGCTCCAGGTACCGAAAGGTTTGCACCCAGGCGAACACGCCGCCGGCCAGCAAAACTGCCAAAAAGAAAAAGGTGCGCCAGAACAGGCTGAGCGCGACTTGTTTGCGGGCCATGAATCGATTCGTGAAAGCTGGTGGCGCAATCTAACCGAGATTGCCCACCGCGCATGAACAACGGCCCCGAAGGAGGGGCCGTTGCAGGGTGAGACCAGGGCCTTTCAGGCCGTGCCGTCCGGCACAAAAACATAACCGACGCCCCAGACGGTCTGGATGTAGCGTGGTTGAGCGGGATCGGGCTCGATCATTTTGCGCAAGCGCGAAATCTGCACATCCAGGCTGCGGTCGAAGGGCTCGAAGTCGCGGCCGCGAGCCAGCTGTGCGAGTTTGTCGCGGGACAAGGGTTGCCGTGGGTGCCTGACCAAGGCTTTGAGCATGGAGTACTCGCCTGTGGTGAGGGACATCTGCTCGCCCTCGCGCGACAGGCGGCGCAATGCGAGGTCGAACTCAAAAGGGCCAAAGGTCACCGTCTGGGCTTCTTTGGCGGGAGCACCCGGGGCTTCTAGTGATGGCCGGCGGCGCAGCACCGCATGGATACGGGCCAGCAGCTCGCGTGGGTTGAAAGGCTTGGGCAGGTAGTCGTCGGCACCGACTTCCAGGCCCACGATGCGGTCCACGTCTTCCACCTTGGCAGTGAGCATGATGATGGGCGTGGTGTCGTTGGCAGCGCGCAAACGGCGGCAAATGGACAGGCCATCCTCGCCCGGCAACATCAGGTCCAGCACGATGAGGTCAACCGTCTCTCGCGTCAGCACGCGGTTCAAGGCTTTGGAGTCTTCGGCCAGAAGGACTTCAAAGCCTTCCTGGGTCAGGTAGCGGCGCAGCAGCTCGCGGATGCGGGCATCGTCATCAACCACTGCGATGCGGTCGGCGCGGGAGGGGGTGTTGTTGGTCATATGGATTTCCCTAATTTGTAACAGGCGCATTTTGCGCAGCTTTTGTGGGCTTTTTGGCGCTTTTGACCGCTTGTTACATTTCTTTCGATTGGTCGGTTGGCCTCCCAAAAAGGTTTTGTCCAATGTGGCAAGCTCGCTGGGTTGCGGTTGTCGCACCGATCCGTGGAGACATGATGAGACCCCTCTTTTTGTTCATTGATGTGGCCCGATGGGCAATGCTGGGCGTTGGTGCAGCGGTTTACTTCACTCCAGCGGCCGCTCTCGCCCAGAACAACGCCGCGCCAGCCTCACCGCAAGCCGTTGTTAACTTGCAGACCACTGCCCAGGTCGACGTGGTCAAAGATGTGCTGTCCATCGCCATGACCAGCACCCGAGAGGGTGCTGATGCGGCCACAGTGCAGGCCGGATTGAAGCAAGCGGTCGACGCCGCTTTGCAAGAAGCCAAAAAAGTGGCCAGGCCGGGCTTGTTGGATGTGCAAACCGGCAACTTCTCGCTTTGGCCTCGTTACAGCAAGGATGGCAAAGTCAGCGGCTGGTTTGGGTCCGCAGAATTGCTGCTCGAAGGTCGTGACATGGCGGCGATTGGGCAATTGGTGGGGCGCATCACCACCTTGGTGGTTGGCCGTGTCAACAGCAGCATCTCGCGTGAGTTACGCGATAAAACCGAGTCTGAATTAACCAACCAAGCCATCGCGCGCTTTCGCTCAAAAGCTGCCGACGTGACCAAACAGTTTGGTTACGTGAACCATGTGGTTCGCGAAGTCAGCGTCGGTGCCAACGAACCGGTGTTCATGGTGCAGGACGCCAAGATAAGAAGCCAGGTCGCCTACAGTGAAGCGCCGCTGCCCATTGAGGCCGGCAAAGCCACCGTGACGGTGAACGTCAGTGGGTCGATTCAGATGTTGAAGTGACTGCTGTGCGCTGATCTTTACTGCGCCGTCCAACCGCCATCCATCGCCCAAGCCACGCCGCGCACGTTGTCGGCAGCCGCGGAGCAAAGGAATACGGCCAATTCGCCAAGTTGTTCAGGGGTGGTGAAAGCCAACGACGGTTGTTTCTCAGCCAGTAAACGGCGTTTGGCTTCCGCCATGTCGATGCCTTCTTGTTGTACCCGCGCATCCAACTGCTTTTGAACCAGAGGCGTCAGAACCCAGCCTGGGCAGATGGCATTGACGGTGACGCCGCTGGTCGCTGCTTCAAGCGCCACTGATTTGGTAAAGCCCACCAGGCCGTGTTTGGCCGCGACATAGGCAGACTTTTGCGCAGAGGCCACCAGGCCATGGGCCGAGGCCACATTGATGATGCGTCCCCATCCTTTGGTTTGCATGCCGGGCAGGGCCAAACGGGTGGTGTGAAAAGCGGAACTCAAGTTGATGGCCAAAATGGCATCCCATTTGTCGGTCGGGAAGGTTTCGACCGGTGCCACATGCTGAATGCCGGCGTTGTTGACAAGAACGTCCACGCCACCAAATTCGGTTTGGGCATAAGCCATCATGGCTTCGATCTCGGCAGGCTTGCTCATGTCTGCGCCGTGGTAGCCCACTTTCACCCCCAAAGCCGCTACTTCCGCTTGGGGTGCCTGCGCATCACCGAAGCCGTTGAGCACCACGTTGGCACCTTGGCGAGCTAAACACAAGGCCATGCCCAGACCGATGCCGCTGGTCGAGCCTGTGATGAGTGCGGTTTTTCCTTTGAGCATGTTGAATCTCCAGTGGTTTAATGTGGATCATAGAAGAACCAATATGTCCTCGATGCGCATGAGCCCACCTACCTTGCACCATGTTCAATGTCTCTCACCACAAGGCCTGCACCGCATGGCCTATTGGCAGTGGGGCGATCCAACCAACGACAGAGTGCTCGTCTGCGTGCATGGACTGTCACGCCAGGGCCGAGACTTTGATGTGTTTGCACAGGTCATGCAGCCGGAGTACCGCGTGATTTGCCCTGATGTGGTCGGTCGGGGTCAATCTGACTGGTTGCGTGATCCGGCTGGCTACCAACTGCCGAACTACGTGGCCGACATGGTCACTTTGTTGGCCCGAGTCAATGCGAAAACCGTGCACTGGGTGGGCACCTCCATGGGTGGGCTCATCGGCATGGGGCTGGCGAGTTTGCCGCAGTCGCCGATTCAGCGTCTGGTCGTGAATGATGTAGGCCCCAGCTTGGAGTTCAGCGCTTTGCAGCGCATTGGAAACTACCTGGGTTTGCCCATGCATTGGGCGAGTGTGGAGGACGCAGCCGCTTACCTGGCCACGATTTCTGTAGGCTTTGGACCCCACACACCTGCGCAATGGATGGCGCTGTGCCAACACATGGTCAAGCCCGTCACGGTGGACGGAAACAACGTCTACAAACTTCATTACGATCCACAAATCGCTGCACCGTTTCGTGCGGTCACACCGGAGGCCGCAGCAGCAGGGCAGGCGATGTTGTGGATGGGTTATGACGCCATCACCTGCCCCACCTTGCTGCTGCGCGGAATGCAATCGGATTTGCTGTCGCCCGCTACAGCGCAGGCCATGACACAGCGCGGACCCAAAGCGCGTTTGGTGGAGTTTGAGGGCGTGGGCCACGCGCCCATGCTGGTGCAGGCGGATCAAGTGGCTGTGGTGCGGGAGTTTTTGCTCAGCGCATGAAAACCGGTCCGAATGGTCCTGCAAACGCCGCGCCTATCGTCGCGCTGGGGTCTGGCTTGGTTGCTAACGAAGGAGAGACGGAAGCGGCCCAACTCACCCGCGCCCGCGCGTTCGCCGAGCCGTTGTTGGCGGGGCAGGTGCTCGACACCGGGGAGAGCGCCCTGGCCCATGCCGATGGCGTCGCCAGCATCTTGAATGACATGGGCGCCGCCCCGTCCATGGGGGCCGCAGCCTATTTGGTTTATGCGGGCGATTTTCTGAGCAAGCCCGAAGAGCTGGTGTCCAAGGCGTTTGGTCCTGCCTACGCCGGTCTGGTGGTGCACACCCGACGTCTGGTGCAAATACAGGTGGCCGCACGGCGCGCGCAAGTGCAAGAAAACCAACGCGGTTTACAAACCGAGCGTGTGCGCAAGATGCTGCTTGCGTTCTCTCAGGATTTGCGCGTGGTGTTGCTGCGTTTGGCCTCCCGTTTGCAAACGCTCAGGTTTTACGCGGCCAGCAAAACACAGTGTCCTGCTGATTTGGCTCAGGAGTCGATGCAAGTGTTTGCACCCCTGGCCAATCGTCTGGGCATTTGGCAGATCAAATGGGAGCTGGAGGACCTGGCCTTTCGTTTCACCCAGCCCCAAGACTACAAACAGGTGGCCGCATGGTTGGACGAAAAACGCACCCAGCGTGAACAGAGCCTGGAGCAGTTTCGAGCCCTGCTGCATGGGCGGCTGTTGGCCCAGGGCGTGCAAGCGCAAGTGTTTGCGCGGCCTAAACACATCCACAGCATCTGGAAAAAAATGCAAGGCAAACGCCTGCCGTTTGAGCAGGTGCATGACGTTCGGGCCGTGCGCGTCATTGTGGGCAGCGTGAGTGACTGTTATGCCGTGCTCAGCCGCGTGCACGAGTGGTTTATTCCGGTGCTTGGCGAGTTCGACGATTACATTGCGAAACCCAAACCGAATGGCTACCAGTCCTTGCACACCGTGATCCGCGATGGTGATGGACGCGCGGTGGAGGTACAAATTCGCACCCAGGCTATGCATGAACACGCGGAGTTTGGTGTGGCAGCCCACTGGGCTTACAAGGAGGCAGGGGTCAAAGGTTACGCGGGTGCGGTCGCAGCAGCAGACTTTGATGCGCAAGTGGCCGAAGCACGCAAAGCGGTGCTGCGGCAGTTGTTGGCGTGGGAGCACGAGTTGTCGCATGCGCAGGGTTCCTCGCCCAGCGACCCCTCTGCGGCGGTGTTCGACGACCGTATCTACGTTTTCACCCCGCAAGCGGCCGTGGTGGAGTTGGCGGCAGGATCAACGCCGCTGGATTTCGCGTATGCGGTGCACACCGACCTGGGCCACCGCTGCCGGGGTGCCAAAGTGGACGGCACCATGGTGCCGTTGAACACGCGTTTGCGCAGTGGGCAAACCGTGGAGGTCACCGCCGTCAAAGAAGGCGGGCCGTCGCTGGACTGGCTGAATACGGAACTGGGCTTTTTGGGCAGCCACCGCGCCCGCGCCAAAGTGCGCGCTTGGTTCAACAACCAGGCCCAGGCGCAAACCATTGCTCGCGGGCGAGACGCGGTTGAGAAGCTGCTGCAGCGAGAAGGCAAAACCGCGTTCAAGCTGGACGACCTCGCATCGCAGCTGGGTTTTCTCAAAGCCGACGCACTCTTTGAGGTCGTGGGCAAAGACGAGCTGTCCTTGCGCACCATTGAGAACTTGTTGCGTCCCGCAGAGGCTGTACCGACGCCGGACGAGTTCATCGCCCTGCGAAAAAACCGGGGAGGCCAAGCTGGCCCCGACGGTGGCGTGCTGGTGGTCGGGGTGGAATCCTTGCTCACCAACCTTGCGCGCTGCTGCAGGCCCGCGCCACCGGATTCCATTGCGGGTTATGTCACTCGGGGCAAAGGCGTGGCCGTGCACCGGCGCGACTGTGTCAACTTCGTGCACATGGCTGGCAAAGCGCCCGAACGTGTCATCCCGGTGAGTTGGGGGCAGTCCAGCGGGGCTACATCTTTGCTTTACCCGGTGGATGTGGTCGTTGAGGCGGCTGACCGCCAGGGTTTGCTGCGTGACATTTCTGAGGTGTTTGCCAAGGAAAAAATGAATGTCATCGGTGTGAGCACGCATTCGGCCAAAGAAAGCAGCCGGGGCCCGAGGGCCTGGATGACCTTCACAGTGGAGGTGCAGGATGCGGCGCGCTTGAATGCGGTGCTGCGTTTGGTGGCTCAAGTCAGTGGTGTTCGACAAGCGAAACGCCGCTGACGACAAATCATTTCAGCGCCACTCCTGAGGGGCAGTTTTTCTGATATAGTCATAGGCTTATTTAGGCGCGTAGCTCAGCTGGTTAGAGCACCACCTTGACATGGTGGGGGTCGATGGTTCGAGTCCATTCGCGCCTACCAAATTGAACAGCCCCAGAACTTCACGGTTCTGGGGCTTTTTGCTTTTTGCGATCGCCATGGTTTGGAACCTCACGGTGGGGTCGTCAAGCCGCAATCCGTATACTTCGACCATGCTTGCCCGTTGTCGTCCACTGATCCTTTGGCTTTTGCTGCTGGCATTGCCCATGCAAGGCTGGGCCGTGGTGACAATGTTGCACTGCGGTTCGAGCCACAGGACGATGGAACATGCGCAGCTTGGCGTATCCAACCATCCGGCGGTTGAGCAGGCCACGCTCCATGGCCATGACCATCATGCTGCGGCTCACGACGTGACGCATGACTCGCCTGCGCAGTTGGATGCCGACAATGAAGTGTCTGCCTCCCAATGCAGCGTTTGTGCGTCTTGTTGTTCTGGAGTCGCTTTGTTGGAATCGCCCACGGTTTTTGTAGGGGCGTCCTCTGTGACCGCGTCCCGGCCTGCTTTGTCAGTGCCTGCTTTGAGTTTCTTCACAGGCGGGCCCGACAGGCCGCCACGATTTTCTCTCGTTTGATTGCAGCGCTTGGCGCCTAGCCTTTTCAGGCAGCGCCAAGGTTTTCAGGCATCAACGAGAGGAATCCCCATGTTCCATTTTTTGTGCGTGCGCCCCGCGCACGACCACGCCTTGTTCGCACTGGCGAGCTTTGTGATGGGTTTGGCCTTGCTGCTGGCATCGGCCGCGGCTCAGGCGCAAGACGCCACAGCTCCAACCAAGGTCGACCCGCAGGATCCACAAGCCAGGGTGCCTGCCCTGGTTTATGTGTCTTCATTACATGCTCCTAAAACGCCGGTCGAGCAAACTGCGCTTTCATGGCGACAAGCCAACGACACCGTCACCCGCATCGGCGGCTGGCGCGCGTATGCCCGTGAGGCGCAGCAGCCTGACACACCTTCGGCACCAGCGGCTGCAACAGGTTCAATGCCCCAGCATCCTCATCCCGACGCCGCCAAACCCAAGGGCCACGGGGATCACAAATCCATGCATCGTGGCCATCACGGCCACAGCACCCCATGAAAGCCTGCACCATGAATACTTCGAGGTTGCATGGGCCACCCCGGCACCTGCTCTTGTTGCTGAGCTGCGCTGCTGCGCTGGGCGGTTGCGCGTCTTTCAGTCCCGATGGCGGGTTTTCGGCGGTGGAAAAAGCGGCCAAGGACCATCTGGGCAAAGAGTTGCAGTGGGCGCGCTCTGACGCCGATCAGGACCGCATCAACCAACGTGTCGCCGGGCTGCTCGCCTCGCCATTGACGGTCGATGACGCCGTGCAAGTGGCCTTGCTGAACAACCGTGGTTTGCAGGCCAGCTTTCAGGCCTTGGGCATCACTGAAGCCGAGGTCGTGCAAGCGGGGCGTTTGCCCAACCCCGGGTTCAGCTTTGGGCGAAACAGCCGCGGCGAGGAGAGGGAGATTGAGCGGGGTCTGCACTTGAACCTTGCCCGTCTCATCACCATGCCCTGGACAGGCCAGATGGAAGCCCGCCGTTTCGAGCACACCAAGGCCATGGTGGCGATGAGGGTGCTTGAGCTCGCCGCCGACACCCGTAAGGCCTACTACAACACGGTGGCTGCTGCGCAAAGCGTGCGTTACATGCGGCAGGTTCAAGAAGCTGCCGAGGCCAGCTCGGAACTGGCGCGTCGCATGGAACAAGTGGGCAACTTCAACAAACTGCAGCGTGCCCGTGAGCAAATGTTTGCGGCCGACGCTTCGTTGAATCTCGCACGGGCTGAGCAGGCACAGCGGGCCACACGCGAACGCTTGACGCGTCTGATGGGTGTGTGGGGCACGCAGGCGCAGTTCACCCTGCCTGAGCGCCTGCCTGACTTGCCACAAGCGGTGATGGACCAGCCCGACATTGAACGGGTGGCGCTGGCGCAGCGACTGGACGTGCTCGCGGCCAAGCGCATGGCCGAACAAACCGCCAAAAACCTGGGGCTGACAAAAACCACGCGTTTCATCAACGTGCTTGAAATCGGCGCGGTGCGCAACAGTTCGAACGAGGCCCCCACGCAGCGGGGTTGGGAGGTTGCAGTGGAGCTGCCTGTGTTCGACTGGGGCGGTGCGCGGGTGGCCAAAGCGCAAGCGCTGTACCTGCAGGCTGTTCACAGCGCCGCGGAGACCGCTATCAATGCCCGCTCCGAAGTACGCGAGGCCTACACCCACTACCGATCGGCCTACGACATTGCCCGCTACCAGCGCGATGAGGTCGTGCCCTTGAGCCAGCGCATTTCCGAAGAAAACCTGCTTCGTTACAACGGCATGTTGATCGGTGTGTTCGAGCTGTTGGCCGATGCGCGCTCGCAGATCAACAGCGTCAATGCGTCGATTCAAGCGCTGCGTGATTTTTGGATCGCACAAGCCGACCTCGACATGGCCATGATCGGAAAACCCAACTTAACGCCAGCCCTTGGCCCTTCCATGCCGACAGCCGCTGCTGGCGAAGGACACTGAACATGAACGACTCTTCCAAACTTTCCCGACGCCAGTGGCTTGGCGGCGCTGGGGCCTACACGGCTGCCATCACGTCGGTGGCGGCTGGTGCTTCTGTGAGCAAGGTCGCCATGGCTGCTTTGCCTGAACCCGTGGTGCAAACCCAACCTGACACCATGCCGCCTTTGGTCCCCAACTCGGGTCGCCCTTACAGGCCGGTGGTCACGCTCAACGGCTGGACCCTGCCTTGGCGCATGAACCAGGGCGTCAAGGAATTCCATCTGGTGGCCGAACCCGTGGTGCGTGAAATGGCACCTGGCTTTAAAGCCCACCTGTGGGGCTACAACGGACAAAGCCCGGGGCCAACGATTGAGGTGGTGGAGGGCGACCGCGTGCGCATCTTTGTCACCAACAAACTGGGTGAACTCACCAGCATCCACTGGCACGGCCAGCGTTTGCCCAATGGCATGGATGGCGTGACCGGCCTGAATCAGCCTGGCATCCCCCCGGGCAAAACTTTTGTGTACGAGTTTGTCGCCCGCCGCCCTGGCACTTTCATGTACCACCCCCACGCCGATGAGATGGTGCAAATGGCCATGGGCATGATGGGCTTTTGGGTCACCCATCCCAAAAACAAACATCCCCTGATCGACGAGGTGGACCGCGACTTTTGCTTCTTGCTCAACGCCTATGACATTGATCCGGGCAGCTACACGCCCAAGATCATGACCATGCTGGACTTCAACCTGTGGAGCTGGAACAGCCGCATCTTCCCCGGCATCGACCCGCTGGTGGTGCGCAAGAACGACAAGGTGCGCATCCGCATTGGCAATCTGACGATGACCAACCATCCCATCCACCTGCACGGGCATGAATTTTTGATCACCGGCACCGACGGTGGCCCCACGCCCAAAAGCGCTCGGCAGTTTGAGATCACCGCTGACATCGCCGTGGGCCAGATGCGGCAGCTTGACTTTGTCGCCGATGAAGAAGGCGACTGGGCTTTTCATTGCCACAAAAGCCACCACACCATGAACGCCATGGGCCACAACGTGCCTACCATGATCGGCGTGGACCACAGCGGCGTGGCCAAAAAAATCACCCGGTTGATTCCTGACTACATGGTGATGGGCGAACGCGGCATGAAAGACATGACCGAGATGGAGATGCCCTTGCCCGACAACACCGCCGCCATGATGGCAGGGCAGGGGCCTTTCGGCGCGGTGGGCATGGGTGGCATGTTCAGCGTGCTGAAAGTGCGTAAAGACCAAAAACCCGGTGACTACACCGACCCTGGCTGGTACCAGCACCCACCCGGCACCGTGGCCTATGAATTCACTGGCGCGCTGCCAGAGCCTGCACGCTTCAAAGCCGAGGGCAAAGGCAGCATGCCACCACGGGTTCAACCGACCGTGGACACCGAAGTCCACATTCGCAAACCGGCAGGTGGCCATGCGGGACATTGAATCTGCATTGCGCCTGTGCGCCAACCCACCACCGAAAAGGCATCTCATGAAAAACACCGTGACCTTTCTGGCAACGACCCTCGTGACCTGCGCTGCCATCGCACAAGGCGTTCAAGCGCCACCCTCAGCCGCGCCTTACGCTGGACAACAGGTGCGGGGCATCAAGGCGTTGTCCGAAGACGACATAACGGCCCTGCTGGCCGGGCAGGGCATGGGCCTGGCCAAGGCAGCCGAACTCCATGGTTACCCTGGCCCTGCCCACACACTGGAATTGAAAGAGCCGCTGAGCCTGACGCCCGCGCAAGTGCTGGCCACCGAGGCCTTGATGGCAAGACACAAGGCCCGAGCTCGGGAATTGGGGGAAGCCGTCGTGCGGGCGGAGCGTGAGCTGGACACGCTATTTGCCAGTCGACAAGCGACCCCGGCCACCGTGCGGGAGGCAACGGAGCGAGTGGCATTGCTGCAGGCCACGTTGCGTGCCGAGCATCTGAACACCCACCTTGATCAAACAGCACTCATGTCGCACGCACAGGTCTTGCGATACGCACAGTTGCGTGGTTATGCCTCAGCCGCGCCGGCCGCGTCCAAAGAACATGGTCACGGCCACAAACACCGCCATTGATCGCCTTTGCGGGCGACATATTTGCAGGAGATAGATATGACTGAAGCCAACGAATTCACCGCGACCCCGAGCGATCGCCGCGCTGCCATCTCGCGTATCGCAGCGACCGCCCTTGTGACGCTGCCGTTTTGGGCATCGGCTGCGCGAGCCCATGGTGACAAGCCGCACGCCAGTAAGACAGGTCCTGTGATCAAAGAACAAAAAGACTGGGGTATTGCTGGCGATGCGAAAAACGTCAAACGCACCATCAAAGTGGGCATGGCCGACAACATGCGTTTCACGCCAGATCGCGTGGAGGTCCGGCAGGGCGAGACGATCCGGTTCTTGGTTCGCAACACCGGCAAGGTGATGCACGAGTTCGTCATCGGCACCCAAGCCGAAAACGCCAAACACGCCGAATGGATGCTGAAGTTCCCGAACATGGAGCATGACGAGCCCTACATGGCGCATGTCGCACCCGGCAAAACGGGCGAAATCATCTGGACGTTCAACCGTGCCGGCGAGTTCGAGTTCGCCTGTCTGATTGCGGGCCACTTCCAGGCTGGCATGGTGGGCAAGGTTGTGGTGACACCTGGAGACAAGGCATGAAACGGCGTCGCACATTGGCTTGGCTGCTCAGCGCAACGGGGTTGCTGGCTGCCCCCCAGCTGCTGCGAGCCCAGGGCCCAGCGGTGCTTGTCGAAGTCTGGAAGAGTCCCAGCTGCGGTTGTTGCAAGGACTGGATCACCCACCTCGAGGCCAACGGCTTTCGGGTCAAGGTCAACGATGTCGGCAACACCGCGGCCCGCGCTAGGCTGAAAGTACCGATCAAGCTCGGCTCCTGCCACACCGCGAGAGTGGGCCCTTATGCGATCGAGGGGCATGTGCCTGCTGCTGACATTCGGCGGCTGATCAAGGAGCGTCCAGCTGCTGTTGGATTGGCCGTCCCCGGCATGCCAGTCGGGTCACCTGGCATGGACGGACCCGCTTACGAGAACCGGCAAGACCCTTACGACGTGTTGCTCATCGCCAACGATGGCAGCACCCGAGTGTTCAGCAGCTACTTCAAAACAAAGGAAGGTTCATGAAACATCGATACGTCCTGCGTCGACAAGCCAACATCATGGGTGTCATTTGGGCTCTGGCGCTGCCGTTGACCTCAGCAGCAAGTCCATCAAGCGGCCAGGACGCACAGGCGGGCCCCGCTCAGTTCAAGGTGCAGGCGGAATCAAGTGCCATGACCGACGGCGAGGTGCGAAAAATTGACTTGGCCCAGGGCAAGGTCACGCTGCGGCACGCCGAGATGAAGCACCTGGACATGCCTCCCATGACCATGGTGTTCTTGGTCAAGGACAAAGGTCTGCTCACGACCATCAAGGCCGGTGACAAGGTGAAGTTCAGGGCGATCAACGACGGTGGGAAATTCACGGTAACCGACATTCAAACCGTGCCCTGATGGAGGCATCGGGTGCAGATAACACCCGAAATCCCGGCCTGTTCGCCCGATCAAATCCCGGCTGCCAGCGGCAACATGTCACAAAGAGCGTCGGGTATGGTGCCTGCGCCTGCTTTCCCCTTGGGGTTCTGGCATGTCGACTTTTCTCGCTGCGGTGTTTCGTCCTGGTACAGCGCTGATGCGCCGTTTGCGTATTCCTGTCAAGCTCACTGTGATCAGCGCCTGCATGTTCGTGCCTATGTTTTGGCTCGTGGTTAACAATGCGGTGGAAACCTACGGGCAAGTGACATACACCGAGGCGGAGATGGTTGGTGCCGATTTGGCCCAAGAAATCGCCCAGGTGGTTCACAACACCCAGATGGCGCGTGGACTGCATGGGCGGGTTCTGGCTGGTGACAAAGACCAGGGCGACAAACTGGCCACGACCCGGGCGCAGCTCAAAACATCCATGCAGGCCGTTGACAAAACCCTGGCCAGCGCTCCGTTTGAGATGAACGATGTTTGGAAGCCGATTCGTGAGTCGGTGGACAAGGTGATCCGCGGGCAGATGCCCGACAACGCCTTCGAATCCTTTGAAGTCCACACGGAACTCATCGAGCGCATGCGTCAGGCGGTGCTGCTGGTAGGGGAGCGGTCTGGTTTGTTGTTCGATCCCGAGGCCCAAACCTATTTCATGATGGACGTGGTCATTTCTCGTTGGATCATGTTGACCGAAAGCGCAGCAAAACTGCGTGGCAAAGGAACGGTAGTGCTGCGTGCGCCGGTGGGCGAGCCCGACAGGGTGTCTATGGCGGCCAATACGGTTTTGCTCGAAAAAATGCTGGTGGATGTGGATCTGGTTCTCGAGGCACTCCAGCGCACTGGGTACGAGATTCCCGACTCCTGGGGGGCTGCGCAAGCCGCTACACGGGCCTTCACCAGTGTGTCCTTGGAGCGTTTTTCAGCAGACACGCTGGCGGTGGATGCCGACACCTACTTCAAGCAGGCCTCTGACGCCGTCAATGCCACCAATGCGTTCGGTGAGGACATGGTGAAAGCCCTGCATGCCGCGTTTGATGCGCGGATCACCAGGCTCAATAGCAGTATGGCGGTGAACCTCAGCCTGTCGTTGCTGGGGCTGCTTTTGTTGACCTACTTGTGCATGTCCTACTACCTTGCGTTTGCTGGCGCTTTGCGTGCCTTGCACAAGGGGGTGGAGGCGGTAGCAAGCGGTGACTTGTCTCACAGCATGCAAGTCAGGGGCCGCGACGAGGTGGCCGACATTGGCAGGTTGGTGGACGGCATGAACAACCGCCTGTCTGCCATGGTGGCGCAGGTGCGCAGCAGCGCAGCCAGGGTGGAGATGGCGGGCCAGCAGGTGTCTGAGGGCAGCTTGGCCCTGTCTCAGCGCACTGAGGACCAAGCGAGCAGTTTGGCGCAAACGGTGGCCACGATCGCCCAGGTGAGTTCAGCTGCGGCCTCCAACGCAGAGTCGTCGCAGGAGCTGAATGTGTTGACCCAAACTTTGACCCAAAACGCTGAAAAAGGAGGTGCTGCCATGACCGAAACCGTGAACTCCATGAGCCGCTTGGAGGAGTCTTCACGCCGGGTGGCGGAAGTGGTGGGTTTGATTGACGACATCGCATTTCAAACCGGCATGCTCTCACTGAACGCCGCTGTGGAAGCAGCGCGCGCTGGGGAGGCAGGCAAGGGTTTTTCGGTGGTTGCCCACGAGGTGCGGCAATTGGCTCAGCGCTGCGCCGAGTCTGCTGAGGAAATTCGTCAGTTGATTGGCGATGCGGTGGACCAGGTCACCCAGTCGTCCAACAATATTCAGCAAGTCAGCGGGGCACTGGATGCGGTGATGGAAGGCATACGCAGCGTATCGGACCGGCTGCACAACATCTCTACGTCCAGCGCACAACAAAGCGCCAGTTTGGGTGAAGTGACACAAAGTGTGGGCAGCCTGGACGGCATCACGCGGCAAAACGCGGTGATGGTGGAGGAGGCCACCGCATCGTCTCGCGTGCTGGTGGAGCGGGCCCAGACACTGCGTGATGCGGTGGGAACGATTCGGCTGCGCCAGGGGTCCGCTGACGAAGCTCATGCCCTCGTCATGCGGGCAGTGAAGCACTTGGCCACGGTGGGCCGTGAGCAGGCCCTGCAAGACTTTCAGAACAAAGAGTCCGGCTTCATTGACCGCGACTTGTTCTTGTTCGGCATCGACCGTGAAGGCTCTTACTTCATACACGGTGCCCATCCCAATCTGATCGGCAGCACGGTTTTCGAGTCACCTGGTCTGGATGGCGACAAATTCCTTCCGGAGTTTTGGCGCGCCGCAGACCATGGTGGCGGCTGGATCTCCTACCTCATCCGCAACCCAGCCACGGGCTTGATCGACCAAAAAGAGTCTTTTATCTTAAAAGTTGGCGACAACGAAGCCATAGGCTGTGGGGTGTATCAACAGTCCCGTGAAACAAGCGTTCCAGCACCCGACACCGTGGCATCGCTCGCTGCGTGAGTTTTTTCACGCCTGCGACGGCCCTTAAAACCCCGCTTGCGCGCGGCCTCGGGTCTGGCAGGAGGACTGTGCGCCCATCGACGCCGATGTTGATACTAACCCTGGTCTTGCTGACACAGTAAGACTAAAAGCTCAAGCCATTCGACCCATTCATGACGCCCTGGCCCCAGGACTCGCTCACGACGAGCGGTTCAAACCGCCTGCGGTCGCCATGAGGCCCAGCGCTCGATAAGCGCCCTTTTTCCCCTGCTGATCTCGCTCAAGTTTTGGCCTTGAACGGAAACAATGGTGCAACGCCCATTCATGGCGGTTCACCATGGCCCAACAAGACTCACAAGACCGCACCCACCCCGCGTCGCAGCGCAAGTTGGAAAAAGCGCGCAAAGACGGCAACGTGGCGCGCTCGCAGGATTTTGGTCATTTCGCCGCCGTGGCGGCTGGCGGCGCCGCTTTGGTGGTGATGGCGCCCCAAATCACAGGCTGGCTCAAAGATGCGCTGGCTCAAGCCCTGCGCTTTAACCTGCAAAGCCTGG